>OHTV01000009.1_pt1 | contig 141201 bp, 144 predicted proteins | sample 1579041 | NCBI WGS metagenome assembly OHTV01 (sample SAMEA3879583, study PRJEB24766) | human gut metagenome | biome: human-associated habitat; feature: feces | place: USA | collected 1985/1987
GGCTGCCGGCCTGTGCATTGGCGAGGTCGGCCATGTGGAAGATGTCCAGCAGCTCCAGTGCACGCTCGGTGCACTTCTTCTCTTCCTTCCAGTAGTTGGGCAGGCGGAGGAGCGAGGAGGCCAGATTATACTTCATGGACTCGTGGAGGCCCACCTTCACGTTGTCGATGACGGACAGCTCCTTGAACAGCCGGATGTTCTGGAAGGTGCGGGCCACGCCCATCCGGTTGACCTGATAGGTCTTCTTCCCGGCGGTGGGCATACCATCGATGAGGATGGAGCCGCGGGTCGGCTGATACACGTTGGTCAGCAGGTTGAACACCGTGGTCTTACCGGCACCGTTGGGGCCGATGAGGCCCGTGATCTCGTTGCGGCCGATCATCAGGTTGAAGCCGTCCACGGCGGTCAGACCGCCGAAGTCGATGCCCAGCTCACGGACGTCGAGGATGGGCTTCTTGTCCTTGTCGCGGTCGGTCAGAAAGCCGCCGGAAGGGACGCTGTGTAACTTCGTCTGAAACTCACTCATGGTCTGCGCCCTCCTTGTCAGCATTCTTTTTGCGGAACAGTTCGCCGTTCATGGCCTTTTCCACAATGCGGCTCATCGAGAAGTCATAGCTGCCCAGCAGTCCGCCCGGGCGGAAGATCATCATAAGGATCAGCACCAGCGAGTAGACCACCATGCGGTAGCTCTCGAAGCTGCGGGTGGCCTCGGGCAGGATGGTCAGGACGGTGGCGGAGAGGATGGAGCCAAGCATGGAGCCCATACCGCCCAGAACCACCATGACCAAGATCTCGATGGACTTCATGAAGCCGAAGGTAGAGGGGTCGAGGACGCCCAGATAGCAGGCGTACAGGCCGCCGGCCAGACCGGCGAAGGCCGCAGAGAAGGCGAAGGCCATGACCTTATAATAGGTCGTCTGGATGCCGCAGCTCTCGGCTGCGATCTCGTTGTCGCGGATGGCGAGGACAGCCCGGCCATGGCGGCTCTTCATCATAGCGTGGATGGCGAAGCAGGTGATGACCACGCAGAGGAAGACGTTCCAGTAATTGGAGTATTTCGGGATGTTCTTGAGGCCCTTTGCGCCGTAGAACAGCTTGAAGCCCAGCACATCGTCGATGTTGTTCAGGGTAATGCGGATGATCTCGCCGAAGCCCAGCGTCAGGATGGCCAGATAGTCGCCGGTCAGGCGGAGGGCCGGGATGCCGATGAGGACGCCGAAGATGCCGGCCATCACAGCGCCCAGCGCCAGACCGATGACAAACGCCGCGCCGGAGGGCAGCGGGCTGTACTTGGTGAAGAGGGCGCAGGTATAAGCACCCACAGCCATAAATCCGGCATGGCCCAGCGGCAGCTGACCCAGATAGCCGGTGGACACGTTCAGGGACACGGCGAGGATGATATTGATGCCCACGGTGAGCAGGACTTTGTTCTGATAGGTGGAGAGGACGTTCTGCGTCATGAAGGAGAGCAGAACGAACAGCAGCACCACCAGCACGGTGTTCATCAGATAGCGCACCGGCATCTTCAGGGTCTTGCGTTTCAGTTTGTTCATGTTACAGTCCCCCTTACACCTTTTCCTGCACCTTGCGGCCGAGGAAGCCCGTGGGCTTGACCAGCAGCACGATGATGAGGATGGCAAATGTGACGGCGTCCTTCCATGCAGACAGGCCGATGGCCGAGACGAAGCACTCGCACAGGCCGATGGCGATACCGCCGACCATAGCGCCCGGGATGGAGCCGATGCCGCCCAGAACGGCGGCGACGAAGGCTTTCAGGCCCAGCATGGAGCCCATCGTGGGGGTGGCCTGCGGGTAGGAGCAGCAGTACAGCACCGAGCCAATGCCGGCCAGCGCCGAGCCGACCGCGAAGGTGAAGGAGATGGTGCTGTTGACGTTGATGCCCATCAGGCGGGCAGCATCCATATCCTCCGAGACGGCGCGCATGGCCTTGCCGAGCTTGGTCTTCTGGACGAGGAAGGTCAGCGCCAGCATGGACAGCACCGTAACGACCAGCGTGATGATGGAGGTCAGGCCCAGAGGCACCTTGCCGACCGAGAAGGTCTTGGCATCAAAATAGGAGGGGATGACCTTTGCGCCGCTGCCCATGACCAGCTCTGCGGTGTACTCAAGGAAAAACGACACACCGATGGCCGTGATGAGCAGAGAGATGCGGGGCGCGCTGCGCAGCGGGGTGTAGGCCACCTTCTCGATGACCACGCCCAGCAGCGTACAGGTGATGATGGTGGCGCAGACGGCAGTTACCGGGCCAAGACCCAGCTGGTTCATGACGAACCATGACATATACGCACCCACCATGATGACATCGCCGTGGGCAAAGTTCAACAGCAGGATGATGCCGTACACCATGCTGTAGCCCAGTGCGATCAGTGCGTAGATGCTGCCCAGCGACAAGCCGTTGATGAGCTGGCTGAAAAACACTGTCATTGTCTGATACTTCCTTTCTGAGGTCGTGGACGGATATAACAAAAAGCGGAGGCTGCCGAGTAAACCTGTTCCGGCGGTCTCCGCAAATGGGTCATTTACTTTCTGGATCTCGCTCTTATGCCGCACACCGGTGCGCAGAACCAGAGCAGGATCAGAACATCTCCTTCAGGACCGGCTTGCCGTCCACATAGGTCAGGATAGCGGTCTGCTTGACGGGGTTGTTGTGCTCGTCGAAGGTGAAGGTGCCGGTGATGCCATTGATCGTACCACCCTTGATGGCATCGATGACAGCCTGCTTGTAGTCGTCAGAGGCAGCCTCAAGACCGGCATCCTCTGCGGCCTGAATGCCGTAAACAATGGTCATTGCTGCATCGTAGCCCAGCGGAGAGAAGCCGTTGGGGTACTCCTCACCGTACTCTGCCTTGTAGGCATCCTCAAAGTCGGTGTTAGAACCCTTTGCATAGTTGGCGCAGAAGTAGGTGTCGGTCAGCTGGTCGTTGGAAGCGTAGCCCTCCAGACCATCCCAGCCGTCGCCGCCGAGGAAGGGGACCGTCAGGCCGATGCTCTCTGCCTGAGACAGGATCTGACCCACCTCCTGATAGTAGTTGGGGCAGAAGACCGTCTCGGGGGCTTTGCCGAGGATGGTGGTCAGCTGAGTCTTGTAATCGACGTCGCCGTCGGAGTAGCTCTCCTGATCGACGATGGTACCTCCCTGTGCCTCGAACTCGTTGACGAAGTTCTCGGCCAGACCCTCGTTGTAGTCAGCGCCCTTCTTGAAGATAACGGCGGCCTTGGTGTAGCCCAGCTTCTGGTAAGCGTAGTCTGCCATCTTGATGCCCTGGAACGGGTCGGTGAAGGTAGCACGGAAGACGTTCTCATAGACGGTGTCGGTCTCGGCATCGTAGGTGACAGCCTCAGCGGTCGCAGAAGCAGTGACCATGGGCATATTGTAATCCTGACTCTCGGCCACGACAGCCAGAGTCGGGGTGGTGGTGACGTCGCCCACCAGAGCGGTGATGCCCTGATCGCACATCTTGGTGAAGCAGGTGACAGCCTGCGTAGCATCGCCCTGCTCGTCCATCGTGATGATCTCAAGCTGCTTGCCGTTGACGCCGCCCTTTTCGTTGACCTGCTTCAGGTACAGGGTAGCGCCGTTGACGACGGCCTGACCGTAGACAGAGACATCGCCGGTCAGAGGTCCGATGACGCCGACCTTGATGGTGTCGCCGGAAGCGGCAGTGGAACCGGCTGCGGAAGCAGCGGTGGAGGTGGAAGCAGCGGTGCTGGAAGAGCCGCCGCAGGCGGTCAGAACGCCGGCAGCAGTCACAACACCGGCAGCAACCAGAAAGTTACGACGAGAGATCATGTTTTTCATAAGTCTATATCCTCCTGATATTTGGAAGCATTCGTGTTTTTGGCGGCTTTCCTGCCCGGCCTGCTGCCGGTATCCGGAAAAGCCGCTAAGGAAGCAAAGTTCCCTTCCCTCAAAGCGGCTCTGCTATCTTGAGTCTTATTATAAGCACTCCGGTGCAAGTCTGCAATTCACAAATCGTCCATAGTTTCCGAGGGCTTTCCGGCAAAACTTGCTATTTTTCACAAAATCCTCGGCTGCTTTTTGGTTACTTTTTCAAATTGTTCACCTGAGAAAAACAGAACATGAAATCGATTCACAAGTAACAAAAAGATGACACAACTTTCCTGCATTGAAGTTTGTGTCCGCTAACATCATCTCTTTCTCTTGCATCCCGGGCCGAATCATGGTAGGATAATGTCGGTTAGTTAGCGTATACTATCCAAATGAGAAGAGAGCATCCATTCCTATTATATATGGAGGTACAGAGTATGAACTATCTTGAGATCGTAGACGTTCTGGGCCGTGAGATCCTAGACTCCCGCGGCAACCCCACTGTAGAGGCCGAGATCACGCTGGCCGACGGCACGGTAGCCCGGGGCTGCGCCCCTTCCGGTGCATCCACCGGCGAGTTCGAGGCACTGGAGCTGCGCGACGGCGACAAGGGCCGCTATCTGGGCAAGGGCGTCACCAAGGCCGTAGAGAACATCAATACCGTCATCGCTGATGCCGTCATCGGCATGGATGCCTCCGACACCTATGCCATCGACAAGGCCATGATCGACGCCGACGGCACCAAGGACAAATCCAAGCTGGGTGCCAACGCCATTCTGGCCATCTCCATCGCCGCCTGCCGCGCTGCGGCCGCTTCGCTGGATATGCCCCTCTACCGCTTCCTCGGCGGCGTGAACGGCAACCGTCTGCCTGTCCCCATGATGAACATTCTGAACGGCGGCGCACACGCCACCAACACCGTGGACACGCAGGAGTTCATGATCATGCCCGTGGGTGCCCCCTCCTTCAAGGAGGGCCTGCGCTGGTGCGCTGAGGTCTTCCACGCTCTGGCCTCCATCCTGAAGGCCAAGGGTCTGGCCACCTCCGTCGGCGACGAGGGCGGCTTCGCCCCCAATCTGTCCAGCGACGAGGAGACCATCGAGACCATTCTGGCCGCCATCGAAAAGGCCGGCTATGTTCCCGGCAAGGACTTCATGCTGGCCATGGACGCTGCTTCCTCCGAGTGGAAAAGCCCCAAGGGCAAGGGCTTCTACAAGCTGCCCAAGGCGGGCACCGAGTTCACCTCCAGCGAACTGATCGCCCACTGGAAGAAGCTGGTGGAAAAGTACCCCATCATCTCCATCGAGGACGGTCTGGACGAAGAGGACTGGGAGGGCTGGCAGGAGATGACCCGCGAACTGGGCGATAAGGTCCAGCTGGTGGGCGATGACCTGTTCGTCACCAACACCGAGCGTCTGGCCAAGGGCATCTCTCTGGGCGCGGGCAACGCCATCCTCATCAAGCTGAACCAGATCGGCTCTGTGTCCGAAACCCTTGAGGCCATCAAGATGGCCCACAAGGCAGGCTACACCGCCATCAGCTCCCACCGCTCCGGCGAGACCGAGGACACCACCATCGCCGATCTGGCCGTGGCCCTGAACACCTGCCAGATCAAGACCGGCGCACCCAGCCGCACCGAGCGCGTGGCGAAGTACAACCAGCTGCTGCGCATCGAGGAGCAGCTGGGCGACAGCGCCGTCTACCCCGGCATGGCGGCCTTCCATGTGAAGCGCTGACCTGAGATCATCGAAAAGGGCGTCAGCCCGGCGCTGCCGGGCTGACGCCCTTTTTTCTCTTTTCTATGCCGTTTTGTATAAAGTATACAAGAAAAAACTCCAAAAGTCGTCGAATCGACTATTGCCAATTCGCAACTGATATATTAGAATATAAGTGAGAGAGCGAGGCACTCCTGCCGCGCACAAACGCAAAGCAAGATAAACGGAGGACATCCACTATGCCTATGAAAATGGGTTGGCGCTGGTATGGCGAGGGCAACGACCCTGTCACCCTCAGCGACATCAAGCAGATCCCCGGCGTGACCAGCATCGTCTGGGCACTGCACAACAAGATGCCCGGCGAGATCTGGGAAATCGACGAGATCCAGAAGGTCGCAGACCAGATCCACGCCTATGGCTTCGACATGGACGTCGTCGAGTCGGTCAACGTCCACGACGACATCAAGATCGGCCTGCCCACCCGCGACAAGTACATCGAGAACTACAAGCAGTGCATCCGCAACCTGTCCAAGTTCGGCGTCAAGGTCATCTGCTACAACTTCATGCCCATCTTTGACTGGACCCGCACCGACCTGTTCCACCCCGTCGGCGACGGCTCCACTGCACTGTTCTACGAGAAGGACAAAATCAAGGGCGATTACAAGTCCATGGCCGAGTATATCATGTCCTTCACCGAGAAGTACAACATGACCTTCCCCGGCTGGGAGCCGGAGCGGATGGCAAAGCTGGACGAGCTGTTCAAGGCCTACGCCCCCGTCACCAAGGAGAAGCTCTGGGAGAACCTGAAGTACTTCCTTGAAGCCCTGATGCCCACCTGCCGCGAGTGCGACATCAAGATGGCCATCCACATGGACGATCCCCCTTGGGATATCTTCGGCCTGCCCCGCCTGCTGGTGGATGCCCAGAGCATCGACCGCTTCCTGAGCATGGTGGACGATGAGTACAACTGCCTGACCCTCTGCTCCGGCAGCCTGAACGCCAACCCCAACAATAATGTGGCTGAGATCGTCCGCAAGCACTGCGACCGCATCGCATTCGCACACATCCGCAACATCCATCACTTCCCCAACGGCGACTTCTCCGAGGCTGCCCACCGCGACTGCTGCGGCGAGACCGGCATCATCGAGATCCTGCGCGCCTACCATGACTGCGGCTTCGAGGGCTACATCCGCCCCGACCATGGCCGTCAGCTGTGGGAGGAAGGCCCCGGCGTCTGCCGCCCCGGCTACGGCAAGTATGACCGTGCGCTGGGCATCCAGTATATGCTGGGCGTCTGGGACCTGCTGGACCGTCTGGACGAAGAAAAGAAGAAGGGCTGATCGAATATGAAGCTGACTGACATTAAAAACGGCAATCTCTCTGCCGAGTGGGCAGAAAAGGGCTATGAGCTGCCCAAGTTCGACGTCGAGGCCGTCAAGGCCAAGACCCACGCAGAACCCACTTGGGTGCACTTCGGTGCCGGCAACATCTTCCGTGCTTTCCCGGCTGCCATCCTGAACGACGCACTGAACAGCGGCAAGTATGACCGCGGCGTCATCGTGGCCGAGAGCTTCGACTACGAGATCATCGACAAGGCTTACCAGCCCTACGACAACCTGAGCCTGCTGGTCTGCCTGAAGTCCACCGGCGACATCGAAAAGAAGGTCATCGCCTCCGTCACCGAGAGCCTGAAGGCCGACTACTCCTTCGGTGCTGACTGGGCACGTCTGGTCGAGATCTTTCAGGCTCCCAGCCTGCAGATGATCTCCTTCACCATCACCGAGAAGGGCTACGGCGTCGCTCCTGCTGACCTTGAGCGCGGCCTGACCCCCGTGCTGGCCATGGGCAAGGTCACTGCCCTGCTCTACGAGCGCTTCAAGGCGGGTGCTCTGCCCCTGACCGTCCAGAGCATGGACAACTGCTCTCACAACGGCGATAAGGTCAAGGCTGCGGTCTTTGCCTACGCCTCCAAGTGGGTCGAGCAGGGTCTGGTGCCTGCTGAGTTCCTCGCCTACGTCAAGGACGAGACCAAGATCACCTTCCCGTGGAGCATGATCGACAAGATCACCCCCCGCCCGGATGCCAAGGTCCAGCAGATGCTGGCCGACGACGGCTTCGAGGACAACTACACCATCGTCACCGAGAAGCACACCTTCACCGCTCCCTTCGTCAACGCCGAGGAGACCCAGTACCTGTGCATCGAGGATCACTACACCAATGGCCGTCCTCCGCTGGAGCTGGGCGGTGTCCTCTACTGCGACCGCGAGACCGTCGATAAGATCGAGAAGATGAAGGTCTGCACCTGCCTGAACCCCCTGCACACCGCCATGTCCATCTACGGCTGTATGCTGGGCTACACCCTCATCTCTGCCGAGATGGCCGACGAAGATCTGCGCGCCTTCATCCAGAAGATCGGCTACATCGAGGCCATGCCCGTGGTCGTCGATCCCGGCGTGCTGAACCCCTACGAGTTCATCGGCGCTGTCATCAACCGCCGCCTGCCCAACCCCTTCATGCCCGATGCTCCCCAGCGTATCGCTACCGATACCTCTCAGAAGCTGGCCATCCGCTTCGGCGAGACCATCAAGGCCTACGAGGAGCGCGGTCTGGACAAGTCCAACCTCGTCCTCATCCCGCTGGTTCTGGCAGGCTATGCCCGCTACCTGAAGGGCATCGACGACAACGGCCAGCCCTTCGAGATCTCTGCTGACCCGATGCTGGCTGAGCTGCAGGCCATCGTGGCTCCCCTGAAGGTGGAGGCCGGTGAGCAGGACTTCTCCTGCCTGAAGGCTCTGTACAGCCGTGCCGATGTCTTTGGCGTGGATCTGTATGCCGTCGGTCTGGGCGAGAAGATCGAGTCCATGGCCAAGGAGCTGTTCGCAGGCCCCGGCGCTGTCCGCGCCACCCTGCACAAGTACACGCTGGCCCGCTGAGCGCTGACTGTATCTTGAATTAAGCCATTCCCGCACCCATGCTGCGTTTTGCTTTGCCGCAGCGTGGGTTTTTTATTTTGTCCTTTTCCGGGCAAAACGAAAGACCGCCGGGTTTTGATGCCCGGCGGTCTTTCTTATGATAGGAGGATCAAAAACGATCTTAGACGATCAGTTCAGGACGGTCTGCTCGGTCTCGACGTCGAAGAGATGGACCTTGTGGGGATCGAAGGCAACGCGGACCTTGTCTCCGTTGCGTGCCTTGGAGGTAGGAGCGACGCGGGCGGTCATCTTGTTGCCCTTGTACTCGAGGTACAGGTAGATCTCAGCGCCCATCATCTCAGAGACATCGACCTGAGCATCCAGCTGGCAGTCGGTGTGCTTTGCCATAAACTCCGGCTCGTCGTCGATGTCCTCGGGACGGATGCCCATCTTGACCTTTTTGCCGACGTAGGAATCCAGCTTGCCGTCAGCGGTCTTCTCCTTGGGCAGAGGAATAACGTCGCCGCCCAGATCGATGCCGTACTGGTCGCCCTTCTTGATGACAGTACCATCGAGGAAGTTCATCTGGGGGCTGCCGATGAAGCCTGCAACGAACATATTGCAGGGCATATCATACAGGTTCTGCGGGGTATCGACCTGCTGGATGATGCCGTCCTTCATGACGACGATGCGGTCGCCCATGGTCATAGCCTCGGTCTGGTCGTGGGTGACGTAGATGAAGGTAGTAGCCAGCTTCTTGTGCAGCTTGATGATCTCGGTACGCATGGAGGTACGCAGCTTTGCATCCAGGTTGGACAGAGGCTCGTCCAGCAGGAAGACAGCCGGGTTACGAACCATTGCGCGGCCCAGAGCGACACGCTGGCGCTGGCCGCCGGACAGAGCCTTGGGCTTGCGGTCCAGCAGGTGCTCGATCTCAAGGATCTTGGCAGCCTCATGGACGCGGCGGTCGATCTCGTCCTTCGGGGTCTTGCGCAGCTCCAGACCGAAAGCGATGTTCTTGTAGACGGTCATGTGGGGGTACAGAGCGTAGCTCTGGAAGACCATGGCGATGTCGCGGTCTTTCGGGGGGACGTCGTTGATGAGGCGGCCGCCGATGTACATCTCGCCCTTGGAGATCTCCTCCAGACCGGCGATCATGCGCAGGGTGGTGGACTTACCGCAGCCAGAGGGGCCGACGAAGATGATGAACTCCTTGTCCTGAATCTCGAGGTTGAAATCGGTGACAGAAGGAGCAGTAGCACCGGGGTAGATCTTGTAGATATGCTGGCAGCTGATCGAAGCCATAACGCATTTTCCTCCATTGATGTTGTTTCACTCAAAGGCCCATGCTTGACGATGAGCCGTTTCATTGCTATTATAATAGCAGATTATTTTGTGATATGAAATAGCATTTTATTGATTCGAGGTGTCAGATATTGATTTACGCCCCCAGCACCACCGCCGCCCTCGGCGTCGTGGAGGATGTCCAGCCGGAAACGCCCCTGACCCTGCGGGGCGAAGGGCTTTGGGTCTGTCTCATTTCCAGCGGAAAATGCGTCGTCTCCCTGTCGGAAACGGGGGCAGCGCCCGGCGGCTCTGCCCTCCTGCTGCCGCCCCAGAGCGCGGCGGCGGGCCATCTCGTGCTGAGCCGGGGGCCTCTGACCCTCGCGCCGGAAAACGAGTGCCACCTGCTCTGTGTCCAGCTTACGGGGCAGGCGGCAGAGCAGTTCCTCGGGGGGCTGTCTGAGATGCCCTTCCTCGCCCGGGGCGAGACCTGCCCGGCGGCGGCAGAGCTGATGGGACGCCTCGCCGAGGAGCAGGACGCTTCCGAGCGGGTGCGGAGCCAGCTGGCCTTTGCCCTGCTGTGTGAGCTTTCAGACGCCGACAGCGCCGCCCCGGCCCTGCCCCCGCTGGTGGCTGCGGCCATCGAGGACATCCGCAGGAACTACGCCGGGCTTTACGGCGTAGAGGAGCTGAGCGAGCGTCTGGGCGTCTCCAAGAGCCACCTCGTCCGGGCTTTCACGGCGGCGCTGGGCGTCTCGCCGGGGCGGTATCTCACCAGTGTCCGCATCGAGGCCGCCATGCGGCTCCTGCTCCACCGGGAGTACACGCTGGACGTCATCGCCAGCCTCTGCGGCTTTTCGGGGGCAAACTATCTCTGCCGCGTCTTTAAAAAAACGACCGGCCAATCCCCCACGCAGTGGCGGGCGATGGCCGGTCGGAGCGCCCTGCCCGGGCTTTCGCCCGAGCAGCAGCGGCTGGAACAGGAATTGTTTATTTAACAGGCTTCCGCTTCAGCAGAAGGAGGGTCAGGCAGGCCGTGATGGCCTCCGAGGCCGGGAATGCAGCCCAGACGCCGTTCATCCCGAAGAGGGCGCTCAGCACCAGCGAGCAGGCCACGATGGCCGCGACGCCCCGGGACAGCGAGGTGGCAGAGGCCTCTGCGGGGCGGTCTACCGCGCCCAGATAGCCTGCGGCCACGATGTTGAAGCCCGCGAAGAAGTAGCCGAGGAAGTAGATGCGCATTCCTCGGAAGGCATACTCTGCCATGAGGGCCGAGTTCTCGCTGTTGAAGACGGCGACGATGGGGCCGGTGAACCCGAAGAGAACAACATATAATGCCGCCGCCAGTGCAAGAGCTGTCCCGCTGCCCAGCAGCAGGAGCTTATGCGCTCCGGCGGCATCGTTTTTGCCGTAGCACCGGCTCACCAGCGGCTGTGCGCCCTGCGCCACGCCGTTGAAGATGGCCGTCGCCACCAGCGCGTAATTCGCCACGACGCCGTAGGCCGCCACGGCCACATTGCCCGCCAGACGGAGGAGGAGCAGGTTGAAGACGGTGGTGGTCACGCCCGAGGACAGCTCCCCCACGAAGCCTGACACGCCCAGCTGGCAGCTCTGGGCCAGAAGCCTCGGCGAAGGCAGCTGCCGCACGAAGCGGATGGTGTTTTCCTTCTTGAGAAAGTGGCGGCTGCAAATGAGGATGCTCAGCACCGGCGACACCGCCGTTGCCAGCGCCGCGCCGGGCAGGCCGAGGCCCATGGGGAACATGAAGATATAGTCAAACACCACATTGAAGAGGCTGCCGCACAGCGTCGCTACCATCGCCAGCGAGGGGTCGCCGTCGTTGCGGACAAAGGATGCGACGATGTAGTTGCACATGAAGAAGGGGGTAAACAGCAGGAAGATGCGGGCGTACCCCACACCGAGCGCGATGATCTCACAGTCGCCGCCCATGAGCCGCAGCAGTACCTCGGGGCAGAAGACTCCCGCCAGCATGAAGGGCAGGGCGAACACCAGCGCCCAGAGCAGGGCGTTGGAGAAATAGCGCACCGCGCGCTCGTCCCCCTGCGCCCGGAGGATGGCGTAGCGGGTGGCCGCGCCAAGGCCCAGCATCGAGCCGATGGCAAAGATGAAGTTGTAGATGGGCAGGCAGAGGTTGAGCAGGGCGACGCCGTCGGTGCCCGCCGCCTGCGAGATGAAATAGGTGTCCGCCAGAATGTAGCAGGATGTGCCCAGAAGGCCGAAAATGTTCTGGCTGACGTATTTGAAATACTGTCTGGTAAGGCTCATGTTCTCCTCGTCAAATATCACATTTTTGTCGTTGCAGCTTTGGATATACTGCCATATTGGGTCAGTCTATCACAATCCGACCAAAGGTGTCAAGCGCTCCATTTGCACAAATGCCCGGATGGGTGTATACTGTAGTTTGTTTTTGAAACTGCACCGAAAGGAGGGCGCATCATGTCGGGCAGCACCTTATATTGTCTCGGCGAGGCGTGGCTCGAGCTGGAAAGCCCTGCCTCGCTCTCGTCGGCGGAGGCGTTCCGGCCACTGGTGGGCGGCAGTGCCGCCGCGCTGGCGCTGGCCTATGCGGCGCTGGGCGGCAGAGCTGCCCTTCTGGGCCAGCTGGGGGAGGATGCCTTCGGGCACCGCATCGCAGACGCTCTGGCCGACGCCGGCGTGGATGTCTGCCGCCTCTGCTTCACCTCCCGCGCCCCCACGCCCCTCCTCTTCCGGGGCAACGGCGGGGCGCTGCCCTGCCGCACTCGCTCAGCCGACCTGCTCTACTCTGCCGGGCAGCTGGGAGAGGGCTGGGCCGCAGACGCCGGAGCACTGGCCCTTTCCAGCGCCTGCCTCGTGGACAGCCCCTGCCGCTTCACCCACCTCTCTGCGCTGGACACGGCCCACGCCTCCGGTGTGCCGGTCTGCTTCGTCCCCGCCCTCCGTCCGACCCTCTGGCCCAGCGAAAAGACCCTGCGGGACACGGTGCTGCAGTTCCTCCCTTTTGCAGACCTTCTGGTCCTCACCGAGGACGAGATGGAGCTTCTGCTGGACACCCGGGCCTATCAGGTGGGGCTGTTCTTCCTGCTGCGGGGGCACGTCCAGCTGGTCCTGCTCCAGACCGCCGAGGGCGTCCACGCCTTCACCCGGACGGCACACGCCTTCTGGCCCGGCCTTTCGGCCCCGCCCGAGGAGCTGGCTGCGCGGCTGCTGTTCCGGCTCGACGCGCAGGACGCCGCCCTGAAAAAGCTCATGAAATACAGTGCAGCCGCCCTTCAGGCCCTGCTGTGACGCAGGAAAGCCCCCGCCTTGTGACAGGCGGGGGCTTTCCTTTTACCATCCGGAGGAGGATGAGCAGATCAGCTTATCAGTGGATGAACACCGGGCCAAGGGGATTGGCGATGGGGCTGACGTAGCCGCCCAGCAGCTTGGGGATCGCAAGGCTGATGTCGGGCACATAGGTCAGGAGCAGCAGGGCGATGAACATGCACAGATAGAACGGCAGGGTAGCCTTGACGACCTTCTCCATGGGGCGCTTTGCCACGGCAGAGCCGATGAACAGGACAGCGCCGACAGGGGGGGTCAGCAGACCGATGCCGCAGTTCAGGACCATGATGATACCGAACTGGATGGGGTCGATGCCGATGGAGGTGGCGATGGGCAGCAGGATGGGGGTAGCGATCAGGATGATGGGAGCCATATCCATGATGCAGCCCAGCACCAGAATGATGAGGTCGATGAGCAGTGCGATGATGTAAGGATTGCTGGTGACGCTGGTGATGGCGTTTGCAGCCAGATCGGGCACGTGCAGCATGGTCAGGCAGTTGCCGAACACTGCAGAGGTGGCGATCAGGATCAGGACGATGGACAGGGTGTTGACGCACTCGTCCAGAGCGTACCAGACGCCCTTCCAGTCAAGGCCCTTGTAAACAAAGACGGAGACCAGCAGAGAGTAGATAACGGCGATAGCAGCGGACTCGGTGGCGGTAAAGACGCCGCCGACAACGCCGAAGACGACGATGACGACTGCGGCCAGTGCCCAGATGGAGGTGCCCAGCTGCTTGATGAAGCCTTTGATGGTGAAGGGAGAGCCCTTGGGGTAATTCTCCTTGACGGAGATGATGTAGGAGCCGATCATCAGGACGATGGCCAGCAGAGCGCCGGGCAGGTAGCCGGCGAGGAAGAGGCTGCCCACGGAGATGCCGCCAGCGGTGGTGGCGTAGATGACCATGTTATGGCTCGGGGGGACCAGCAGACCCTCGCAGGAGGAGGTGATGGTGACAGCGGTGGAGAAGTCGGCATCGTAGCCCTGATCGACCATCATGGGGATCATGATAGAGCCGATGGAAGCGGTATCTGCAGAAGCAGAACCGGAGATGCCGCCGAAGAAGTAGGAAGCAACGATGTTGACCATTGCCATGCCGCCGCGCATCCAGCCGACGCAGGCGTCAGCCAGCGCGATCAGCTTTTCGGAGATGCCGCCGCTGCCCATGAGGACGCCCATGGTGATGAAGAAGGGGACGGCCATCAGGCTGAAGGACGAGATGCCCTTGACCATCAGACGGCAGACATCGGTCAGCGCCTGACCCTGCACCATCAGGCAGAGCACGCTGGACAGGCCAACGGCGTATGCAATGGGGAAACGCAGGAAGATCATGACGAAGAAGCTGACAAGAAGGACAACGATCGCCAGTGTCTGAACTGTCATATTAGTTCTCCTCCTTTACAAAAAAGCTCTTGACATGGTTGTACAGCGCCTCGATCTCGAAGATGATCATGGCGACACCGGCCAGAGGCACCGGGAAGTACATCCAGAAACGGCTCAGCCAAGGCATCGAGACATAGAAGCCGCGGCCGCCCAGCGTGGTGGCGTAGTTCCAGCCCACCACCATCATGATGATGCCGAGGACGCAGACTGCCAGATCCGCGAGGATGTCCAGCACCTTGACGACGATCTTGGGCAGATAGACGTCAAATGCGGTCATCCGGATGTGTGCGCCGCGGCGGATGGCCAGAGCGGCACTCAGCACGGCCATATAGCTCATGCAGGTCAGGACGACCTCTTCGGTCCATGCGGGATCCGGGATGAATGGGACGTAACGACCGATGACCGACATGGTGGTGATGAGAATATCTGCGATCAGCAGCAGCTTGCAGATAAACAGAACCACTTTGTAGGTGATGTCGTACGCCGGCTTGATCTTATCCAGAGTGGTAAAGATTTTCGGCATAGGATCTCCTCCATACTCTATAAAAAACCCGGCGGGTCTGCGGGCGTATCCCGTAGTCCCCCGCCGGGCTTATGTACTACTTCAGGACAAAGGCGCTGTTATCAGCCCTTCATATCCAGCAGCTTCTGGTACAGCTCAGCCTGATCCGAGGTGTTCTCGCTGATGACCTTAGCGCAAGCCTCCTGCCAAGGAGCCTTATCGGGGACATCGACGACGTTGCAGCCAGAGGACTTCAGCTCGTCGAGGACCTTGTTCTCAGCGCTCTCGGACAGGTCAGCGTTGAAGGCCTGCGTATCAGCACCGGCCTCCATGATGGCAGCCTGCTGGTTCTCGGTCAGCTTGGCCCAAGCGTTGTCGGTGATGACGGCCTGGATAGCGCCCAGAGTGTGACCGTCGAGAATCAGGTTGTTTGCGACCTCGGGGAAGGCGTTGGACTTGTAGTTTGCGATGGGCTGCTCAGCGCCATCGACAACGCCGGTCTGCAGTGCGCTGTACAGCTCACCGAAGGAGACGACGGTGGGGTTAGCGCCCAGACCCTCGACCATGCCGTTCATGACGGGGTCGTTGGACACGCGCAGCTTCAGGCCCTTGAAGTCAGCGATGCCGGACACGGGCTTGACCGTGAAGAAGTGACGGAAGCCCTCTTCGCCGTAGAAGATACCACGGACGGGCAGGCCCAGCTCCTGAGGCTCGTTCAGGAACTCAGGTGCCAGCTCGCTGTTGGCGAAGTTCCAGAAGTGAGCGCGGTTCTCGAAGGTGAAGGGGATGGACAGCAGCTTGGACTTGTTGCAGCCGTAGCTGGTCAGGGCGAAAGCAGAGATACGGCTCATATCGATGGAGGTGGAGCCGCCGAGGATGGCGTCCAGAACGTCGTTCTCAGAACCCAGAACACCGGAAGCCTGCACGTCGATGACGACGGAGCCGCCGGTCAGCTCTTCGACCTTCTCCTTGAAGTGGGTAGCGGTCTGGCCGACGATGGTATCCAGCGGGTTGACCTCGGCGTAGACCAGAGTCACCTTCGGGTCGGAAGCAGCAGCTGCAGCATCGCCGGCGGGGGCGGTGGAAGCAGCAGTGGAAGTAGCGGTAGAGGTTGCGGTGCTCTTGGAGCCACCGCAGGCGGTCAGTGCCAGAGCAGCGGCAGAAACGCCTGCTGCTGCCAGAAAGCTGCGACGAGAGATCTTCTTCATGATAATTGTCCTCCTAAAAAATTTCCTCTTGCACGTCGGCGCGCTCTGCACGGGTCGCACGCCGTCCGTTCATTTACTATACACACTTTAGCAAAAATTTTAAGCCAGAGCAAGGGGTTTTGAAAAATGTCCTGTTTTTCAAAAAAATGTGAGAAACACTTTTGTGCATCTTCTACAATCAGCAGTGCGGTTTCTTCAGCATATCGCCCAACGAGATGAATACAATGTGATATTTGTGTCCTTTTCTCAGCTTTCCCGGATGCGCTGGAGGAGGCCGCTCTGCTCCCCGAAGCGCGCATACAGCGGCTCCACTGCCGCCCGGAAGCGGGCTTTCTCGGCGGCGGAGAGGGTCGTCACCTCCACGCCCCATGCCCGCATATGGGCCTCGGCGCTGGCCTCCCGCTCGGCCCAGAGGCGGCGTTCGGTCAGGGCGCTCTCCTTCCCGCAGGTGCGGACGATGTCGGGGAAGCTCTCGTCCAGCTTTGCCAGCTTTTCCATCGCGGCCTCGCTGGCCAGCTGCAATTCGGGCACACGGGTGTGCTCATCCTCTAAAAAATAAGGTGCGACCTCGTAGTGGCCCATAGCCTCATAGCTGGGCCAGTTGTTCTCTGCGCCGTCGATCTCGGCGTTGTGGAGGGCCGCATACACCCGGCTGTAGACCACCTGTACAGGCTGTGCGCCGAGATCCTGTATCATCTCGCTCATCAGATCCGACTCCTGCACCCGGAGGGTCAGCCCCACGAGGTCTGCCAGCGTCTCCACCTTTTCGCGGGTGTAGAAGCTGCGGACCCCGGCGTCGAACCACGACAGCCCCACAAGGTCCATCGCGCCGAGGCTGGAGAGGAACCCATCCCCGATCTCGCCGTCCAGCACCCGCCACATCTGAGGGGCGTCGGTGTAGAGGAAAGGCAGCTGCAAAACGCTCAGGGTGGGCAGCTGCTCCGCCAGCTGGCTCAGGGAGACGCGGGCAAAGTCAATGCCGCCATACTGCATCTGCTCGATGACGCTCTGCTCGGCCCCCAGCCCGCCTCCGCTGTAGACGACGACCTTGACCCTCCCCTCCGTCCGCTGGGCCACAAGGTCAGCGAAGGCCAGCGCGGCCTGCGTGGTGGGGTAATCCTCGGGCTGGTTCTCGGCGTAGCGCAGGATAAGCTCCGGGCCGGTATATTCCTCGGCTCTGCCGCAGCCCACAGCGCCCAGTGCCGTGCAGGCGGCCAGCGCCAGCACACTGCGGCGGGAGATCCTCCGCCCGCTCAAAGCTCAGCCTCCGGGTCGGACTTCGCTTTCTGCCCTACCTGACGGCGGTACTGGGTGGGGGTCATTCCGGTGCGCTTCTTAAACGCCCGGGCGAAGTAGCTGGCGTCCTCGTAGCCCACCATCGACGCCACCTCTGCCGAGGAGCGGAAGGGGTCGGTCAGCAGCTCCTTGGCTGCATTGATGCGCAGCTCGGTGAGGCAGTCGAGGAAGTTCATCTTCTGATACTTCTTGAACTGGGCCGACAGGTACGCCGGGCTGATGTGCAGGATCTCACCCACACTGTCCAGCGACAGGTCGAACATATAGTTGTCCTCGAGGTAGCGGCGGACATGGGCCATGATGAGGGCCGCCTGACTGTTCTCGCCCTCCTCGGGGGACTCTTCGGCCTCCTCTCCGGCCGCAGGCAGTTCCGGCTGGGGCTGAGGCTGGGCGGCGGCCAGCTCCTCCAGCTTCCGCTCGGTCTGGATCTGCCGGATGGCCCGGCGCACCGAGGCCTCCAGCTCATCGGGGTCCACCGGCTTGAGCAGGTAGTCGCAGGCCCCCAGATGCACCGCCTCGTGGGCGTACTGGAACAGGCTGTAGGCCGTCACGAAGATGACCCGGCAGGAGGGCCGCTGGGCCAGCACAGCGCGGGCTGCGTCGAGGCCGCTCATCCCCGGCATCTCGATGTCCATGAGGATGAGGTCTGCGTTCCACAGCACCGCCGTGTCGGCAGCCTTGCGGCCGTTCTCGGCCATCTCCAAGACCACTTCCCGCTCAAAGCGGCGCTGGACGAGTTCTGCAAGCGCCTCCCGTTCCAGTTTTTCATCATCCGCGATCAACAGCCGGATCATCGTCCAATTCCTCCTCCAAAAGTTCTACTAAGGGCAGATACATACTGATGGCCGTGCCCCGGCCGGGGTGAGAGCGGATGACCAGCCGCCCCCGTTTGTCCAGAAGCCGCAGACGCGCGGCCACATTGTAGACGCCGATGTGCTCCCAGCGCTCACCGGGCCGGGCCAGCGCGGCTTTCAGCTGGGCCAGCTGCTGGGGCTGAATGCCCACGCCGTTGTCGCAGACGCTGATATAGAGCAGCCCCTTCTCCCGCAGCGGGTTGATGCGGATGCGCACCACGCCGCCCTCTTCCTTGGGCGAGATGCCGTGCTTGAAGGCGTTCTCCACGATGGGCTGCAAGATAAAGGAGGGCACCATCGTCTCCGTCAGGTCGAGGGAGTCGGAGATGCGCCACACCATCCTCACCCGGTCGCCGAAGCGGACGTGGTAGATGGAGTAGTATTCGTCCACGATGCGCACCTCCCGGGCCAGCGGCACCTGCTCGTCGTTGCTCATGAGGCTGTAGCGCAGCAGGTGGGACAGCGCTGTGATGAGGGCCTGCGTGCGATAGGCTTTTTCCTGTCCGGCGGTCTGCAGGATCACGTTCAGGGTGTTGAAGAGGAAGTGGGGGTCGATCTGGCTGCGCAGCTGCTGCAGGCGGCTGCGCTCCATCCGGTTCTGCAGCTCCAGCGCCTCCGTCTTCTGGCGGTGAAGCTCCCGCTCCATCTCGTTCTTCTCCCGCAGAGTAGTCACCTGCTCGGCCATCGAGTGCTTCATGTGATTGAACGCTTCGGTGAGCTGGGCCATCTCGGGCTGATGGGGCACAGGCAGGTCGGGCGAGTCGAACACGCCCCGGGTGACCTCCCGGGAGGCACCGATCAGCTGCTGCACCGGGGTCAGCAGGTGGATGACGGAAAGCGCCATGACACAGCCCAGCGCGAGGCAGAGGGCCACCACGACGGTCTGCGCCCACTTGACCCGGTCGCTGAGGGCTGACACGGTGGTGTAGGTGCTCTGTGCGTCGGCGATGGCCCTGTTGAGCAGCTGCTGGGTGTATTGACGCAGATAGCCTCCGCAGGGGACGATCTTATTATAATAGAGCTGGGCAGCCTGTGCGTCCTCGCCGGAGGCCACCGCCTCTTCCAGCTGGCCCACCAGCGCGGTGTAGCTGCTGTAGGTGGTGGAGACGGCGTTGTAGAGCAGATACTGCTCCTCGCTGACGGTGCCAATGTCGCCCTGAATGCGCCAGAGCCACGCGTTGGTGACAGAAAAAGCCCGGTTCAGTTCCTCGGTCAGCGCCTTGGCGTCGCCGTACTCCCAGCGGTAGTTCTCCATTGCCGAAAGGCTCTGCTCCACGCCGTTCTGGAAGCGGCTGATGGCGTTGAAGTTGCCCATCTGGTCGTCCAGCTCCCGCAGCACGGTGCCGGACTGGTAAAAGCTCAAGAATATCTGCCCTGCCAACGCCAGAAAAAACGCCGCCAGGCAAAGGCTGATCTGCCCCTTCAGGGTCATCCTGCGCCCCACGCATCCGCCCTCCTCACTTGGTATTATTCCACCCGCTCCGGCCTTTCTGCCGCCCGGGCGGAGCCTTGATCCATTTTCTTTTTCGTCCTATTTTAGCACATTTTAGGGCATCTGCGCAATATCATCCTTGATTGTTGGAAAACAATATGGTACTATGACCAAAAAGGAGGATATTTTATGTCTCAGCCGATCTCTGTTTCCGTCCAGATGGACGCTTCATCCTTCCACGACTTCGCCGCTTTCGACCTGCTGCGCCACCGCAAGGCGTGGCACCGCCCTCTGGCCTTCACGGCCATCCTGCTGGCATCTGCCGGGGTCTGCCTCTCGCAGGTGGGGCAGAAAGACGGCGCGGCCCTGCTCACGGTGGTGCTTTCCGTCGTGGCTCTGGGCGTGCCCGCCGTCTACTTCTGGACCTTCTTCCACTCTCTGCGCCTTCAGATCAAAAAGATGGGCCTTCCCCGCCCCTTCTATCGGCTGACGCTGGACGATGCAGGGCTTTCGGTCTGGATGGCAGGCGAGCAGGACAAGCCCGAGCCGACCCGGAGCTACCCGTGGCATGACCTCCACCTCGCCTACCGCACACCGAACGCCATCTATCTCTACGTTCAGCAGACGCAGGCCTACCTGCTCAACGACAGCCTCGACGCCGCATGGAGCCTGCTGCAATCCTCCCTCCCGGCAGAACGCCTGCGCGACCTGCGATAAAACGTAAAAAGCCGCCCTTTTCAGGGCGGTTTTTATTGTTTGACCTCTCAGTCTGCAAAACAAAAACAGACAGCGCCGTGGAAAGGAGGAGAAAGCGGCGCTGTCTGTATATGGGAACTCCTAAACATTTGCGGCTGCTAGGAGGTTGTTGGTAGTCTGTCCGCCGCCGTGGCTGTTGCCTCGCATTGGCTGGGGGACAGTGTTTTTTTTTAGGGACGCAGCACCCGCTGCGGGGGCCTGCGCATGAATCTTGCCTGCATGGCATCGTGGGAAGCTCAAAAGCCGGAGATGGGGGACTCACGTTTCTGTCTTCCCGACTGCACCCTTATTGTACCGGATAAAAATGGAGTTTCTTTGTGGTAGTTTTGAACAATCTGCAAACAAGATGTGGAAAACCGGAAAGCTTTCTTTTCCGCTCTGCTTGACATTCGGCACGGAACGAGGTATTGTTAATTTTATTGTGCAATATCTCTGGGAACCTTGTTTTTTTGAGGGAGGGAAGAACTATGACCGACACGGCACAGCAGCAGAAAAAGACCCTGCTCATGACCGAGGGCAGCATCTGGAAGAGTATCCTGCTCTTCTCGGTGCCGCTCATCCTTGGCAACCTGCTCCAGCAGCTCTACAACACCGCCGACTCCATCATCGTCGGCAACTTTCTGGGCAGCAATGCGCTGGCCGCAGTAGGCTCCAGCGGCTCGCCCATCTACCTGCTCATCGGCTTCAGTCAGGGCGTGGCCGTGGGTGCAGGCGTCGTGGTGAGCCAGTACCTCGGCGCGAAGGACAAAAAGGAGACCCGCATCGCCGTCCACACCTCGCTGGCCATCGCGGCCATCCTCGGCCTCATCCTCACGGTGGGCGGCATCGCGGTCAGCCGAACCCTGCTGATTTGGATGAACACCCCCGACGAGGTGCTGGGCGATGCCGTCACCTACATGAAGCTCTATTTCGGCGGCGTGCTGTTCAGCGTCATCTATAATATGGCGGCAGGCATCCTCAACGCGGCAGGCAACTCCCGGCGCTCGGTCCTCTACCTTGCCTGCGCCTCCATCACCAACATCCTCCTCGACCTCGTGTTCATCGCCGGGCTGAAGATGGGCGTGGCGGGCGCAGCCATCGCCACCGACATCAGCCAGCTCGTCTCCTGCGTGCTGAGCCTCCGCTTCCTGATGAAGGTGGACGCGGACTATAAAGTGGAGCTTTCTGCCGTCCGTCCCGACAAGCGGATGACCTCCCGCATCATCCGCATCGGCCTGCCCACCGGCATCCAGAACATGGTCATCTCCTTCTCGAACGTGCTGGTCCAGTCCAGCGTCAACAGCTACGGTGCCGCCGCCATGGCGGGCTTTGCCGCCTACATGAAGATCGACGGCTTTAACATCCTGCCCGTCACCAGCTTCAGCATGGCGGCCACCACTTTCGTGGGCCAGAACTACGGTGCCGGCAACCTCAAGCGGGTGAAGAAGGGCACATGGGTCACGCTGGCCATGGGCGTGCTCTACACCCTCTGCACCGGTGCCCTGCTGCTGGCGTTCCAAAACCCCATCATGCACCTGTTCACCTCCGACGAGACGGTGGTCTCCTTCGGGTGCATCGCCATGCACTATTTCTGCCCCTTCTACTTCCTGCTGTCCATCCTCCACGGCATGGCAGGCGCCGTGCGCGGCACGGGCCGCAGCGTCCCCCCGATGGTGGTGCTGCTGGTCTCGCTGTGCCTGTTCCGGGTGGTATGGATCCAGTTCGTCCTTCCCTTCTTTTCGGGCATCGAGGGCGTGTTCGTCCTCTACCCGGTGTCGTGGGCACTGGGCGCGGTGCTGATGGTCCTCTACGCATGGAAAGGCAGCTGGATGACCTACGACCATTCCTGACCGGCATCACCTTCCATTCTATTTTTCCATTCGTCTTTTGGGGCCGTCTGTGGTATCCTTTATAGGCAGAAAAAACACAGATCTCATATCGCAGGAGGACTCATGCAAGCAGTGAAACAGGCAGTTAAAACAGAAACCGCACAGCAGCGCCCCGCCGGTGCACAGATGGCCCTGCGGATCCTTCTTTCTTTCATCAAGATCGGCGCCTTCACCTTCGGCAGCGGATGGAGCATCGTTGCCCAGATGGAGCAGGAATTTGTGGACAAGCGGGGCTGGATGACCAAGAGCGACCTGCTGGAACTCATCGCCGTGGGCAAGAGCCTGCCCGGCATCATGGTGGTGAACATCACCATGCTCTTCGGCTACCAGATGGCCGGGGCTTTGGGCGGTGTCTGCGCAGCCGTCGGCCTGTGCATCCCTGCCGTCATCACCCTCACCGTCGTGACGGCCATCTACGATGCCATCAAGGACAACTACTGGGTCTGGTCGGCCCTCCGGGGCGTCCAGTGCGCCGTGGCCCCCATCATCGGCGGCGCGGCCATCTCCCTCGGCAAAGATGCCCTGCGCAGCGCGGCGGCCATCATGATCTGCGCGGCGGCCTTCGTGCTCTGCTATTTTACGTCCATCAGCAACCTGACGCTGGTGATCGCCGGTGTGGTCATCGCACTGGTCTGGATGGGGGTGAGCGAACATGGCCGCAGCTGAGACCCTCATCCAGCTCTTTATCGCCTTCGCAAAGATCGGCTTCACCAGCTTCGGCGGCACCTCCATGATCCCCCTCATCATGGATGAGATGTCCTCCCATGGCTGGATGACCGACGCCGACCTGACGAACCTCATCGCCATCGCTGAGATGACCCCCGGCTCGCTGGGCGTCAACGCCGCCACCTTTGCAGGCACAAAGACAGCCGGGATGCTGGGCGGCATCTTTGCCGTGCTGGGCGTCCTCAGCCCCACCCTGACCCTGACCCTGCTGGCGGCAGTCTTCTTCCAGAAATTCCGCACCAGCAAGGTCATGAGCTACATCATGCGCATCGTCAAGCCCATCTGCATCGGCATGGTGCTGGGCGTGCTGGTGGGCCTGTGCCGCCAGTCCTACCTCACCGAGGCAGGCGGCATCAGCCTGTCGGGCCTCTTCATCGGCATCCTCTGCTTCGTCCTGCTTCAGAAATTCAAGCTCAGTGTGCCGAAGGTCATCGGCATCGCGGCTGCGCTGGGGCTGGTGTGCTTCGGTATCTTCTAAAAGGCTCTCCCTCTGGGAAAGCTGGCGCGCAGCGCCTGAGAGGGCAAGGCTGGGACAAAAGAACCGCCGCACAGCGATAAGCAGCCCCTTTGTCAGAGCGAAATTATCGCCATCTTCGCGCTCCTCCGGCGGCGTCCTTGCCCTCTCCGTCACCTTCGGTGACACCTCTCCCAAGGGGAGAGGCATTCGCTCTACTGAAAGCAAAAAGCGTCCGCAGTGCCCTGCTGGGCGTCTGCCGATGCTTTCTTTCTATTTATTCCCAACTATCTTATCGCCAGCGGCGACGGTCTTATGCTCACCTCGCCGTGGCAGAGGGCCTCGGTGCGGCCTGCCTCCCGCTCCACGATGAGCCGCCCGGCGTCGTCGATGGCCACCGCCCTTGCGGCGTAGCTCTCGCCGCCGGCGCAGACCGTCACCCAGTGGCCGGGCACAAAGCACCGGGCGCGGTACTCGTCCAGACAGTCGAAGTCCGGGCAGAGGGCCAGCAGCTGGCGGGCGATCTCTCCCGCCAGCGCAGCCCGGCTCACCGGCGCAGGCCCGCCGGGGTAGAGGCTGCCCGCGATGGGCCGCAGCTCCTCGGGCCAGTCCTCCGGGCGGGAGGTGAGGTTGAGGCCAATACCCACCACCAGCCATTCCAGCTGGCCGCTCTCAAGGTCGGCCCCGGCCTCGGTCAGGATGCCGCAGACCTTTTTGCCGTTGTAGTAAAGGTCGTTGACCCACTTGATGCCCAGCTCCAGCCCACAGAGCTTCTTCACAGCCCGGCAGACAGCCACCGCCGCGCTGACGGTGACGGCCTGCGCCTCGGTCATGGGCAGGCTGGGCCGCAGCACCAGCGAGAGATAGACGCCCTTTCCCACCGGGCTTTCAAACCGCCGCCCCAGCCGTCCCCGGCCCGCCGTCTGCTGGCTGGCAAGCACCATCGTGCCATGAGGCGCCCCCTCAAGGGCCAGCGTCTTGGCGGTGCGGTTGGAGCTTTCCAGCGTGTCGTAGAGGAAGATGGGCGCGTCATACTCCCCCACCGCCTCGGCACAGAAGGGGTCGCCCCCCGCCAGCCGATAGCCCCGCCGGGGGGCAGCTTCCAGCGCATAGCCCTGCGCCGCCAGCGCGGCGGCGGCCTTGTGGACGGCGGCGCGGCTCACGCCCAGCTGCCGGGCCAGCTGCTGGCCCGAGATGCACTCGCCCTGCGCGGCGGAAAGGGCCGCCAAGAGGGCCTGTTTTGTGGCAGAGGCCATCAGATTTCCTCCTTTTTGGTGTGTAATAAGAGCATTCTACCACATTTTCAAAAATTTTCCCACGATTTTGCAGGTTTTTGCCCCGCTGTCTCGTATGGATAGACAGAGCGCTTGAAACGCGGGGCAGAAAGGAGGCGGAGCGCAGCCCTTGAACACACTGGAATTTGACCGGCTGGTGCAGAAGTACCAGTCCCTCGTCTACACCATCTGCCACCAGCTGGTGCCGGACGAGGGCGATGCGCAGGACCTGACGCAGGAGACCTTCCTCGCCGCGTGGCGGAACATGAGCCGCTGTCCTGTCGGGTACGAGAAGCAGTGGCTGGCCCGCATCGCCTCCAACAAAGCGAAGGACTACCTGCGCAGCGCATGGGCGCGCCGGATGAACACCCCCGGCGACGCTGTCCTTGCGCTGGAGGGCGCACCGCCCGGCAGCGAGCCGGAAACGCAGCTGCTGGAGGCGCTGGGCGAGGAAGAGCTGACTCAGCGCATCCTCGACCTGCGGGAACCCTATAAGACGCCCTGCCGCCTCGTGCTGCTGGAGCAGCACACCGCCGCCGAAGCCGCCCGGCTCTGCGGCAGGCCCCAGAAAACCGTGGAGGCGCAGGTCTACCGGGCCAAAAAGATGCTGGCCGCGCAGCTGAGCGCAGCCGGAAAGGAGGGCATTTAAATGGAATCGTTCCGGAAAGACGGCTGTCTGAGCGACGAAGGGCTGCACGCCCTCATCGCCGGACAGCTGGATGAGCTGGGGCGGCTGGAAGCCGCCGAACATCTCGCCTACTGCGACAAATGCACCGACCGCTACACTGCACTGCTGACTGCGGACGCTCTCTCCGACCCGCCCCGCGGCGTCCGCCGGACGGTGATGGGCACCATCTGGGTGCGGCTGATGCAGAGCACCTGCGGCCGGGCTGCGGTGGCGGGCGTCGCCGCTGTGCTGGCGCTGACCATCTGGCGCACCGGTGCGCTGACCTTCGTCACCGACCACAGCCGCGACCTGCAGGCCCTCCTGCCCGTCGTTCAGGTCACTCTGCCGGAAAAGCAGCCCCCGAAGCTCCTGCCGGAGAAGCTGGGCAGGCCGGTGGACTCCCGCCCCGGAGAGAACTTCTACACCCGCGTTTCTTCTGCGCTCGAAAGCCTGCTGAACGCGGCTGAAAACATCAAGTAAGGAGACCGTTATGCTGAAAAATGGATTTTTGACCTTCTGCTGCGCCTTCGTCCCCGGCGCAGGCCAGATGTATCAGGGCTATATGAAGCGGGGCCTCTCCCTCATCCTTACAGCCTGCTGCATCGGGATGGTGAGCTCACTGCTCAACCCGGTACTGCTCCTGCTTGTGGTGATGTGGATGTACAGCTTCTTTGACACCTTCAACCTCCGGGCGCAGATCCTCGCGGACACCGCGCCGGAGGACGACTACCTCATCCACTTCGACCCCCGCGACAGACGGCTGGCCCGGGCTCTGCTGGACAGCCACAAGCTGGTGGGCTGGGCGCTCATCGCCTTCGGTGCCCTCATCGCCTACCAAAGCCTCATCATGAACATTCTCGGCGACCTCGTCTACCGCTGGGGCCACTCCTCCCCCGTTTTCCGCGCCCTCTATCTCGTCATGGCCAGCCTGCCGGATGTGGTGGTCTGTGTGGTCCTCATCGTCTGCGGCGTCTGGCTGGTGAAAGGCCCCCATCCGGCCAAAAAGCCGGACGCCTCCAAGGACATCCCCGAGGATGCCGACTTCTGCGAATACCACGCCGATGAGGCCGACCCTCCGGAAAAAGCCCCGCTGCGCTCCTCTCCTGTGGTGAACGAAAATGAGGTGACGGATGATGGAACAGAACACGACGAATAAGCCCCTGCGCCGGGTGGGCACCCTGACGCTGGGCGTCTGCCTCATCGCGGCGGGCGTGCTCTTTCTGCTGGCCCGCTTCCTGCCCGGCCTGCCGTGGCTGGTCATCTGGCAGGTACTTCCGGCGGCGGGACTCATCCTGCTGGGGTGTGAGGTGCTCTACTACTCGGCCCGGCCCGGCGCGTGCCGGTGCGACTTTGGCTCGGTGGTGCTCTGCCTGCTGCTGATGGGCGGGTGCTTCGGCATCTCGACCCTCATGCTGCTGGCCCAGATGCTGGGCCGCGGCTACACGATCCACCTGTGAATACAAGAAAGCCTGTGCAGCTCTCCCGCCCCGGGAGGGTCTGCACAGGCTTTTTTCGTTTGAAGAGAGGGGCTTACTGCAGGCCGGTCAGCTCAGCCAGCTTGTGGTAGATCTCGGTGTTGTCAAAGACACCGCGGAACTTCTCCGCGCCGACGCCCAGCGCATAGATGTTGACGGAAGCGCCGGTGTGGGCATAGGTGGTGTGGTCCATGCCGGACTTGTGGTTGATGGTGTGGCAGACGGCCATGCTGAAGGGGATGTAGGTGCCGTACAGCTCATAATCCTGCTGGCTCATCTCCTTCTGAGAGGAAGAACCGACGGCCAGCGTCCGCTCGTAGGCCTTGCGCAGGTTCTCCACCTCGTAGTCGGTCAGCAGCAGCTTGCCTGCCTTGGCGGCATCGGGGTCGGTGGGCAGGGTCAGGCCGAAGTTGGCCTTCACGTCGGCCATCGCAGCCTCAAAGGGGGTCTTGTTGGCGATGTAGCCCTTGACGTAGGTGGAGTCGAACTTGGCGTAGGACATCTTCTGGTGGGTGAGGTTGGTCAGGAAGGTGTCGTAGTTGGTGGTCTTGTAGCCGATGGCCATGCCGCCGGTCTCGTGGTCGGCGGTGACAAGGATAAGGGTGTCGTTGGGGTGGGCGTTGTAGAAGTCCACCGCAGTCTGCACGGCGTTGCTCATCTCGAGAACGTCATGGATGGAGGCGGCAGCATCGTTGGCGTGGCAGGCCCAGTCGATCTTGCCGGACTCGGTCATCAGGAAGAAGCCCTTCTTATTGTCCAGCAGCTCGATGCCCTTCTTGACGTAGTCGGTCAGCTGCCACTCGCCTGCGGCGGCATCCATGGAGTAGTTCATGGCCTTGCCGTCGGCCAGTGCCTCCGCGATGATGAGGGTCTTGCCTGCACCGGCCTTGAGGGCGGCGGCGTCTGCCTGACGGGTGACGACGTTGTAGCCGTTCTGGGCAGCGATCTCGTGGTTGTTGGGGCCGGTGCCGTCGCCGTTCACCTTCTGGAACTCACCGCCTGCGAAGTATTCGAAGCCGGAGTCGGCCAGCTCTTTGCCGATGGCGTAGTAGTTCTTGCGGGTCTTCTGGTGTGCGTAGAAGGCAGCAGGGGTGGCGTGGTCGATGTTGACGGAGGAGACGACGCCCACCTTGTAGTTCTTCTGGGCATGGAGCTTCTCGGCGATGGTCTCATAGGGCACATCGCGGGTCCATGGACACATATTGATGACGCCGCTCTCGGTCTTATGGCCGGTGGCGATGGAGGTAGCAGTGGAAGCGGAGTCGGGGCAGAAGGAGGTGCTGTCATAGGTGGTCACGCTGCCCACCTCGGGAAACTGGGTGAAGCTCAGCTCGCCTTCAGTGACGGCGCCGTTGTTCTCCACCGTGCCCTTGTAGAAGCGGGCAGACTGGATCTGGGCCGTGCCCATGCCGTCGCCGATGAAGAGGAAGACATACTTGGGCTTGCCGCCGAAGATGCCCAGCAGGCCGTTCTCCTCCTCTGCTGCCTTGTCCACGTTGGGTGCAGCGGCATGGGCGGCTGCGGGAGAAGCGGCCAGCATACCGGCGGCAGACGCAAAAGCACCAGCCTTCAAAAAGCTGCGGCGGGATATTTTATTCTCTTTCATACCTGAAAGTCCTCTCTTTCCATGAGCCTCACAGGCTCGCTCTCTCTTTTTTGATCCTTGGGAACGGCCTTATTTTACCGCCTGTGCCCCCCGGCCCGAAACCATGCCGGCGCAAAATCGGTGTAAAACCCCGGCGTCGGCTGAGGACTTTGTGTAAAAAAGAGGACTGTCCGGAGCAAAAAGCGCCCCTCCGCTTTACCGGAGAGGCGCTTTTGTATATCACAGGTCAATTATGCGTTGAACTTTTCCTCGTTCAGCAGGCCCTCGCTCTTGGCCACACAGATGCTGGCGACTGCGTCGCCCACCACGTTCAGGGAGGTGACGAGCATCTCGATGGGGCGGTTGATGGCAAGGATGAGGGAGTAGGCCAGCAGGGCGCTGTCGTTGACGAAGCCCGCGCCGGACAGGATGGTGAAGAGGATGACGGCCCCTGCGCCGGGAGCGGCAGGGGTGCCCACCGAGGCCAGCAGAGCCAGCAGGGCCACCACGACCAGCTGGGCGGGCGTGACGGTGTATCCGGCGCAGCCCGCGATAAAGACGGTGGCGACCACCTGCATGATGGCAGTGCCGTCCATGTTGATGGTCATGCCCAGCGGCAGGACGAAGGAGGCGATGGACTCATCGACGCCGAAGTCCTCGGTGCAGACCTTGATGTTCAGGGGCAGGGTCGCCGCGCTGGAGGAGGTGGAGAAGCCAAAAACGGCCACATTGGCGATTTTTTTGATGAAGGTGATGGGGTTCTGCTTCGCGCCCAGCGCCACCACCAAAGGGTAGGCCACCAGCAGGAAGACCAAGAGCAGAGCCACCGTGACTATCACGTACACCAGCGCAGGCTTGAGGTAGTCGATGCCGTAGATGGCGAAGGTGCGGGTCAGCAGCACGAAGACAGCGAAGGGGGCGAAGGTCGTGACCACGAAGTTGAGGAAGACCACCACCACATCGTTCACCTCGCCCAGCAGGCGGCGGAGGGTGGCCGTGCGGCTCTCACCCAGCACATTCATGCTCAGACCCACGGCCACGGCGAGGAAGACGGAGGAGAGCACCGCGTTGTTGCTGCCGAACGCTGTGACGATGTTGGAGGGGATGACGTTCAGCACCACGTTCAGGGGGTTGGAGCCGGTGGAGCCGGCGGCCTCGGTCAGGCCCTCGATGTGGGTGTTGAACAGGCCCATGGAATAGGTGGCATAGCCCACGCAGCCGGCCAGTGCCAGCGCCATAAAGGAGCACAGCAGGAACCAGAAGAGGGTCTTGGCCGAGATGCGGCCCATGGTGCGGGTGTCGGCGATGCTGCCGATGGCCAGCGCGATGGAGGTGAACACCATCGGGATGATGACCAGCTGCAGTGCCTTGATGAAGAGCTGGCCAATGATATAGAACAGGCCCAGTGCACGTTCTGCGCCCTCGGTGGTGATGTCCTGAAAGAGCAGGTCGTTGATGGTCTGCCAGATGCCGCTGTTGCCGGAAGCAACGAGCTTCTCACGCAGCATCATAAAGGCAAAGCCTGCCGCAAGGCCGCAGACCAGAGATACTGCCATCCTTTTCGCTAGGAGCGAGCCGCTGTTTTTATTTTTTTTCATACGATTTTCCTCACTTTTTTCCGTTTCCCAGTGTGTTTCGGTCGCATTCGGTCTATCTTACCACGACACACTGTTGGATTCAAGGGAAAAATCGTCTTTTCAGGCGATTTTTTCTGAAAAGTATGACGTATGAAAAATCAGTGTAAAAATTACGTTTAGGATAAAGAAAACCTCTCCGTCACGCCTACGGCGTGACGGAGAGGTTGTTTCTTATGTAAGGTCTTCCCCCAGCTCCACGGCCTCCAGCACCCGGATGCCTTCGGCCTCGAAAGCGGCGCGCAGGGCCTCGGCAAAGCCGGGGCGGGGCACCTTGTTCTTGATGCAGAGGGTGATGACCCCGTGCAGGCTGGTGGCTTCCAGACCGATGGATGCGCCGTCCGCGGGCACCCACGTCTGGAAATCCTCGATGTACCGGGTCAGCTCCGGGCTGGACGGTATGAAGGGGTCTCCCAGATAGCTCACCCAGAAGTCGGCCGGAAAGCCGCTGATGTATTCGCCCATCTGGAAGATGCGCTTCTTGATGCTGAGGCTGGCCTTCTGCTGGTAGACCCGGTAGACCCAGCCCATCTGCTCGGCGATGCGGAAGATCTTCTTCTCCGGGGCGAGGTTCGCCTTCAGGTCCGTGTCTACGCCCACGGCCACCTCGGCCAGCGGGGCATCTGCCGTCAGCGGGAGCCTGCGCTGGAACGAGGCCACACAGTTATAGAGGGCGTTCGGCGCACCCAGCGCGTCCCGGGCGTCCGTTGAGTAGCTGTAGAGCACCTCGTCCTTGTCCAGATACGCCCGCACCGCCTTACAGAGCAGAGCCGTAAGGGTGCTGAAGGGCTTGACGCCGCAGCGGAGGGCGGCGTCCACAAGCCCCGCCTTTTCCAGCCGGACGCGGCAGCGGGTGGGCGTCTCCTCAAAGGTCTGCACCACGGGGCGCTGCATATCGTTGGCTACCTGACTCTCGGGGTACTTGGCCAAAATGTCCTCGATGTCGTAGGGCGGGTCGGTCACGAGGGCACGGCCCTCAAAAGCCGTGCCGTACCGCAGGTTGCAGTAAAACTGCAGCACCATCGTCATAAAGGGCGCTATGCCCCGGCCATCGGCCATGAAGTGGAACCAGTCAAAGTAGACGACTTTCCCCTCATAGCTCAGGGCAACAGTAAAGCCGTTCTCGTCCGGAAATTCGGGCTTTGCACTGCCCTGCCGCACCGGGCAGGGGGCGTCCGACGGTTCGAGGTGGAGCAGCTTTTTCTCCCACACCGGCTTCTGGAAATAGTAGGGTGCCTTTGCCCGGGCAGCATCCAGCGCCTGCTGCAAAAGCGCACCGTCCACAGCATCCCTCAGCGTCACCTGATAGCGGCAGTTGACCATGTTTTCACGGTAGTAGTAGACGATGCCCTGAAAAACGGAGCGCTGTTCGGCATCCATCCCTTATTCCCCCGCGTGCGCAGCCAGATAGTCGGCCAGATCGCTGACGGTGACGAAGTTGCGCAGCTCCTTTTCGGGGATACGCAGGCCGAAGGTCTCCTCAAGGTCAGCCACGACGGTCAGGATCTCCATCGAAGACAGGTCGAGGTCGTCCATGAGGACGCTGTTTTCGTTCACATCCTCGGGGGAAATTTCTGCAACATCTTCCAGAATTGCAAGGATCTGGGACACGATCTCGGTTCTTTCCATAGTTTGAATCTTCCTTTCGTAGTTCCATTAAAGGCGGCTGCGGCTCTTTTCCAGTATTCCGCAGCCTGCCCGGTTTATTCTTACTTGCGCAGCAGCTTGCCGGTGCCGGTGCGGGGCAGAGGCTCAGTGCTGAACTCCACGGCGCTCATCCGCTTGTAGAGCGGCAGGGTGCGGTTGGTCTCGGTGATGAAGTCGCGGACGGTCTGCTGGTCGGCCTCGCCGCAGTAGATGACGGCACAGATCTTCTTGCCCTTCTCCCTGACGATGCATTCCTTGACGGCCTCGCACTTGGACAGCAGATTTTCCAGTTCTTCGGGGCTGACGTTCTCACCGTTGTCGAGGATGATGATATTCTTCTTGCGTCCGGTGATGTAATAGAAGCCGTCCTCATCCACACGGGCCAGATCTCCGGTGTGGAACCAGCCGTCGGCGTCGAGGACTTCTGCGGTGGCCTCGGGGTCCTTGTAATAACCCAGCATGACGCAGCCGCCGCGGATGCAAATTTCGCCCGTCTCGTCCAGCTTGTACTCGGCGTGGTCGTCGGGCTTGCCCACGGCGCGGATGTGCTTTTCGTCCTGCTCGTAGTTGATGATGCCGTCGCCGCAGGTCTCGGTCATGCCGTACACCTGAGTGATCATCATGCCCTGCTGTGCCAGCTCGGCCAGCATGGTGCCGTCAAACATGGCAGAGGAGCCGCAGGGGTTCCAGATGCCGTTCAGGCGGGCGCGGCGGCCCCGCTTGACGTCTTTGTAGATAGCCTCCATCAGCATGGGAGCCACAGCGATGGCATCGCTGTGCATCAGGCCGAGGTCGCGATAGAAGTCGCGGATGTCGGCGGAGAGGTTCAGCGCCCAGCCCTTGCAGGCCCAAACGAAGAGGCAGATGAACGTACCCAGATGGAACAGGGGCAGGATGGCGAAGTTGCTCAGGACGTCGTTTTTGTCCTCGGGCATATGCTCGTGCTTATAGTCCAGCATGGCGTCGCCAAATTTGACCTGGCACTCCACAGTGGTAAAAAAGTTGCGCTCCGAGAGCATGACGGCCTTGCTGCGGCCGGTGGTGCCGGAAGTGAACATCAGCACCATCAAATCATCATGGCCCACGCAGTCAACAAGCTCTGCAGGCGCGCTGTCCTTGAAAGCGTCCATCGGGCGGAGTTTATCGCCGTAGGCGGCCTCGATGTCGGGGCGGCAGCCATAGTCGATGCCGTCGTTGACGATGAGGGAAGGCTCGACAAGGCCCAGCTCATATTCCAGCTCGGGCCAGGTCTTTTTCTGGTTGATGGTCACGACGACGGCCCCGGCGAGGATCGCGCCGAAGCTGTTGACACCGTACTCATAGCAGTTGCGGCTCATGATGCCGACACGCTTGCCCTTGATGTCGGGGATATTCTCCTTAAAATAAGTAACGGCCCTGCGGATGTCCTGCACATACTGGGCGTAGGTCTTTTCCACCACAGTCTTGCCATCGGCGGCCACATAGCGGAAAGCCACCCGGTCGGGGTACTGCTTCGCCATGACGTCCGTGATGAGCTCATATACAGTATTTATCATTTTTGTCGCTCCTTGCTGTTTTTCTTTATTGCAGCGAAACGCCGGCAGCTGACATTTTCTGCCTCAACGTAATAATACCTGTTTCGGCAAAGAAATGCAACTACGCGGCGTGTCCTTTTTCGCTGTTTCTTCTTACTTGTTACTTCCGCAGCAGCTTGCCCAGAGCGTTGCGGGGCAGCGGTTCGGCGGTGAATTCCACCGCGCTGATGCGCTTATACAGCGGCAAGCTGCGGTTCACCTCGGTGACGAAGGCCCGGACCTCTTCCTGCTTATCCTCAGGGCAGTAGACGACGGCACAAATTTTCTGGCCCTTCTCCTTCACGATGCACTCGATGATGGCCGGGCAGAGGGCCAGCTTCTTTTCCATCTCTTCAGGGCTGACGTTCTCGCCGCTGGCGAGGATGATGAGGTTCTTCTTGCGGCCGGTGATGTAGTAGTAGCCCTCCTCGTCCATCCGGGCAAGGTCGCCGGTGTGGAACCAGCCGTCGGCGTCGATGACCTCTGCCGTGGCCTCGGGATCCTTGTAGTAGCCCAGCATGACGCAGTCGCCCTTGATGCAGATCTCGCCGGTCTCGTCCAGCTTATACTGAACGTGGTCGTCAGGCTTGCCCACGGCACTCATGTGGTCGGCCGTCTGGGTGAAGTTCAGGATGCCGTCGCCGAAGGTCTCGGTCATGCCGTAGCACTGGTTGATGACGAAGCCGTTCTGGGCCAGCTCCAGCAGCATCTTGGGGTCGAGAGCCGCAGAGGAGCAGCACAGGTCCCACAGGCCGTTGAGGCGGCTGACGCGGCCCCGCTTGAAGTCGTTGTAGATGGTCTCCACCAGCATGGGGGCCGAGGCCATGATGTCGCTGTGCATCAGGCCGAGGTCGCGGTAGAAGTCGCGGATGTCGCTGCAGAGGTTCAGTGCCCAGCCGGCAGGCGGGTAGGACATGACGCAGACGAAGCAGGCCATGTGGAAGAGGGGCAGCAGGGTCATGTGGCTCAGCGGCAGCTTCTGTCCCTCCGGCAGGCGGGACGTAATCCAGTTCTCGGCCCGGGCACCGTAGGTGCAGAGGCTGGTGCACATATTCCGCTCCGAGAGCATGACGCCCTTGCTGCGGCCGGTGGTGCCGGAGGTGAACATCAGCATCATCAGGTCATCGTGGCCGATGCAGTTGGTCAGCTCACCGGGGGCGGTGTCCCGATAGCAGTCCATCGGACGGAGCTTCGGACCATAGGCGGCTTCCAGCTCGGCACGGCAGCCGTAGTCGATGCCGTCGTTCAGGATGAGGGCCGGTTCCACAAGACCCAGCTCATATTCCAGCTCCTCCCACGTCTTTTTCTGGTTGAGGGTCACGAGGACGCCCCCTGCAAGGATGATGCCGAAGGATGCCACACAGTACTCGTAGCTGTTCCGGCTCAGCAGCGCAACACGCTGGCCCTTGATGCCGGGCACTTCTGCCTTGAGGTAGGCAGTCATCCGGCGGATGTCCTGCGCATACTCGCGGTACTTCTTTTCCACGACGGTCTTGCCGTCGGCGGCCACATAGCGGATAGCCACATTGTCGGGGAATTCCTGCTCCATGCAGCGGGTCACCATATCATATATGCCTGCGGGGACTTTGATCTCTTCAGCCATTGGTCTTACTCCTTTTTTATTCGCAAGAAAAATAAACAGCACCATTTTGTTCCAGACTCTCCGCATTTCTGGCAAACAGAGGAAAGTTCTGGTTCGATTCCTCTCGGCAACAGTATACCGCATATGCGCCGCAAACGCAAGATTTCATTGCACAAATATGCAATTTAAACTTGCTCTCAGCTTGTGCAACCGGATGTAAATCCTTCCTTTTGTTGCGACGGGACAAAAGCTGTGATACACTTTTTTCGTCAGGACGAAACTTTGCCCGGAAGCTTCGTCCCCTGCAAATTGACAGAAGCCCCAAAAAGCATTATACTGTTTATATCATTTGGCAAAAAAGCTCCCCGCCGAGCTTCATATTTTTATCTATCGCGCCCAAAACACGGCCTTTCAGGGCCTCCGGGACAGGCGGCGCACTACAAGGAGGACCCCTTATATGGAAGGCACCAAGCCCCGCACCGTAAGCAGCCTTGGCATGTTCGACCTGCTGAAAGGCATCGGAATGCTGGCCATCGTCTTTGCCCACACGGCAGAGCTTTACCCCCTCGGCACCGACGACGTCACCCCCTTCGCCTTTGCACTCTTCGCCTACCGCGAAGCGCTGATGGCCGCCTTCTTCATCGCCAGCGGCTACGGCTTCCGCAAGCGCTCCATCCACAAATGCATCGAGCAGCAGATCAAGACCCTGCTCAAGCCTTACCTTTATACGGCAGCGGCCACCACCGTGCTCCACTGCCTCATCCACCACGCAGCCTTCGGCTCGTGGCCCAACGCCATCACCCAGTCGGGCAAGGTGCTGGGCGGCTTCCTGCTGGGGCTGCCCCACACGGCCTCTTACTTCGGGCAGGAGTTCTTCTCCTGCGGGCCGATGTGGTATCTGGTGGCCCTGATGCTGGCGTGGATCCTTCTCGATGTCCTTCTCGACATCTTCCCCGAGCGGTACATAACCCCGGCTGTCATCGGCGTCACCCTGCTGGGCTGGGGCATCACGCTGGTGTGGGAGGCCCCCTTCTGCATCGCGCAGGGCATGGTATCGCTGCCCTACCTCTACATCGGCTATCTGGCCAAGAAGCGCCGCCTGTTTGAGACGCCCCTTTCCGGCCGGGCCAGAGCCGGGCTGATCGCGGCGGCGCTTGGCGTCGTGGCAGGCGTCCTGCTGACCCAGAGCACCGACTGCGTCTCGCTGGGCGAGTGGACGATGGGGCCTGTGAGCATCTTTCTGGACGGCGCAGTGGGCTACGGCATCATCCGGCTCTTCCTGAAATTGCAGCGCCGGGTGGACGGCCCCATCTCCCACGCCATCGAGTGGGTGGGGCGGCGCTCGCTCTTCATCTTCTGCATCCACACCGTGGAGCTGACGGCCATCCCATGGTATCTGATGGCGGCGAAATACGCCGACCGTCCGGTGCAGGGGATGCTTTTGCAGTTCGTGCTCTCGCTGGCGTCCATCTTCGCCGTCACCGAGCTTCTGATGCGGCGGAAAGAGCTGGGCCGGAAGCTCCGGGGCGGCAAGACTGCGGACAAGCCCCGGCGGCGGGACAAGAGCCGTCATTATGCGGCAAAACACTAAAGATACAGCGCTTTGGTATCCGGCCCTTTTTCAGGGCAGACTATATTAGTTCGATGCATGGGCTTGCAGCGAGGGTTGTACGCCTTGCGATAAATTTGAGGAGGCCCCGGTAATGATGAACGATACTCCTGAAGCGGCTCTGCGCAGCCGCATTGCGGATCTGGAACAGCAGCTCAGGCTTGCGGATGAGGGTACCTCGCGGCTGGCCCAGCGCTGCCTTGAGCTGGAAAAGCAGCTGCAGACCTTCTACGCCACCCACCCCCAGAAAGAGATGCAGGCCGACTCACCTGCGCTGGTGCAGCCGCTGCTCTACTTCGATGCCGGCTTCGGCTTTTCCCAGAGGGACACCGTCAAAGCCCCGGACTACGAATACGACGAGATGAACGGGATGGTGACGGCCACCTTCGAGCTGCCTGAGGCCGCCGTCAATCTCCGCTTCGACCCGGGCGAGCTGCCCTGCTGCATCACCAATTTCGTCTTTTCGGATGACCGCATCCTCTGCCGCCCGGTGAACGGCGTACCGCTCCACGGCGACGGCATCCTTTTCCTGAACGACGACCCCAACTTCATGCTGGAAGGGATGAACCGCTTCCCCGCCGGGATGAAGCTGGGCGTGAGCTACGGCTATTTCCCGCTGGAGGCGCTGGCAGGCGACCCGCTCTTCGCTGCAGTGCTGGAGGGCGTGCAGTATTTCCAGAAGACCCGCGTCTGTGAGCAGAAACATCTGGACCAGCTGGAAAAGACCTCTTCCGACCAGAAGCAGGTCATCGACGCCTTGCAGAAGAACATCTCCGAGCTGCATCAGGCCAACGCCGAGCTGACCGCCCGGAGCCGGGCCTACGAAAACTCGCTGGAAAATGTCCTTTCGTCCAGCAGCTGGAAGCTCACACTGCCCCTCCGCCGTCTGGTGAGCCTGTTCCATCGTGGCAGCTGAGAGGAGGACCGGGATGTACAGCCGTTATACCACCCTGCAGCGGGCACAGCTCGCCAAGCAGGAATATCTTGATACACAGGACGTCTTTCTCGCCGTCTACGCACCGGGGCGGAGGGCCTCGCTGGAAGCCTCCCTGCGCGACCAGCTCCACCGCAAGTTCCTGCTGGCGGAGGACCTTTCCAGCGGGAGTCTGGGCAGCGCCCGCGGCGTGCTGCTGGCGAAAGAAGACCTGAGCCTGATGCCCACGGCCCTGTCCTGCTTTGCGGATGCGCTGCGCAGCGGCGCAGACTATGTCACCAGTGACGCCGTCTTCGGTTATGCAGGTGCCACTGCCCTCTACCACAGCCCCAGCTTTGCGGCCTGCCCGGGCTGCGCCCTCGTCTCCCAGGAGCTGCTGCTGCGCTGTCTGGCCGAGGCCCGTGACCCCGGGAACCCCGCCGAGCTGCTGACGCTGGCGGCAAAGCTCAGCCGGAACCACGTCTGTCTCCCGCTGGCGCTGGCCCACTACGAGCGGGACATCTGCGCCGAGGATGTCTGGTCGATGAAGGGGAAGCGGGTGTTCATCATGAGCCACCTGCTGGACATGACCGGCGCCCCCATCGTGCTGGTCAGCGCTGTGCCGGTGCTGCGCAGCATGGGCTACGAGGTGGTCGTCCTCGGCCCGGAGGACAGCGGCTCGATGCCGCTCTTCCTCGAAGCCGGGGCTGTCGTCATCACCCGGCGCGGCTGCGTCCAGTCGCCCCTGCTGTGGGGGCTGGCCCTCTGCGCCGACTTCGTCCTCGCCAACACTGTCGTCGAGGCCCGGGCTGTCCGTGCCTTGAGCGGGGCACGGGTGCCGGTGCTCTGGTGGCTCCACGACGCCTTCGCGGGCTACCCCCATATTGCCCACCAGATCCCCAAAGAGCTGGGAGAGAACATCCGGGTCTATTCCGTCGGCAGCCACGCCGCCAACGCCATGCACTCGGTGCGGCCGGAGTTCAACATCCGGCCTCTCATCTACGGCCTGCCGGACTATGCCTCCGAGAAATTCGCCCACTATGACCTGAGCTATGCGGGCGGGCGTCCCCTTTTCGCCACCGTCGGCTCATTCGAGAACCGGAAGGGGCAGGACATCTTCTGCAAGGCCATCCGGCTGCTGCCGCCGGAGACGATGAAAAAAGCCTCCTTCCTCTTTGTGGGCAAGGCCGCCGAGCCGGAGATGATGGACGCCGTGCGCAGCCTGACGGCGGACTGCCCCGACAATGTCTTCTACGTCAAGCGGTTGACCCGGGACGAGATCAAGAGCCTGATGGCCCAGTGCACCTGCCTCGTCTGCGCCTCCCGCGACGACCCCATGCCCACCTTCGTCACCGAGGGCCTCATCTTCGGCAAGCCCGCCATCGTGTCGGAGCACACCGGCACCGCCGGACTCATCACCGAGGGGGTGGACGGCTTCGTCTACGAGGACGACGACCCCGAAAAGCTGGCGGAGCGTCTGGCATGGGCCATCGACCACCCGGAAAAACTGGCCGCCATGCGGCAGGCCTGCCGCGACCTGTATGAACGCCACTACTCGAAGCAGGCCTTTGCCGACGGCCTGAAGCAGGCGGTCCGGGAGCTTACCGGCGAATCCACTTTATCACTCTGCCAAAATTGAGGCAAAAAATTTGGTATATCTTCACAAACGCACCTCCGGACTGTGGTATACTCTTCCCAGAGTTTATCCCAGTCCGTTTTTGTTGAAAGGAGTTTCCTCCCATGAGTTCGTCCGCCTCCCCCGCCCCTTCCCGCCGGAAGACCCTGCTCTCGCTGGGCGTTCTGTCCCTGCTGACCGGCATCGTGGTGTTTATTTTCCGGGAGCACTGGGCCGAGATCTCCGCTGCACTGGGTCAGCTCACCTTCTGGCAGGGGTTTCTGGCGCTGGCCGTGGGCCTGAGCTATCCGCTGCTGGAGGGCGTCGTCAGCTGGCTCATCGTCCGCAGCCGCCTGCCCCGGTTCTCTCTGCGCCACGGCATCGACAACGCATGGATGGGCACCTTCGGCAATGTGGTGGGCCTCGGCGCGGGGTCTGTCCCCTTCCAGACGTGGTATCTCCACCGCCGGGGTCTGGACGTCGGCCCGGGCGTGGGCCTCATGACCCTGCAATATGTCTTTCACAAAACGGCCGTTCTGCTTTACACCACCCTGCTGCTTCTGGCAGGCCGCCCTTGGCTGGCGGCCCACTCGGACGGCGTGCTGCGGTATCTGCCCGCAGCCTACGCCGTGGTGGCAGGGGTCATCGTGGGGCTGATCGCCCTCTGCGCCCTGCCGGTGGTGCAGCGTCTGGCCCGGTGGCTGCTGCATTTCCTGCCCGACACAGGCCGCTGGGCCGAGCGCCGGGCCGACTGGCTTCGGCAGCTGGACACCCTGAGCACCGAGAGCCGCCATCTGCTGGCGGACAAAGCCCGCTGCGCCGCCATTCTGGGCGTCCATCTGCTCAAACTCTTTCTGCTCTTCTGCCTGCCGTGGATGGGGCTGCGCTTCATGGGGCTGGACGCCGGGCTGCGTTTCTGGCAGGTGCAGCTCCTCGCCGCGCTGACCCTCTTCGTCTCCAACGCTCTGCCCAACGTGGCTGGCATGGGGTCGGTGGAGACGGCCTTTCTGCTGGTGTACGGCAGCTTCCTCCCCGATGCTGCCTCCATGAGCCTGCTGATGTTCTACCGGCTGGCCAGCTATTACGCCACCTTCGCCGCCAGCGCCGTCGGCTTCGGACTGGCGCAGCGGAGACTGAACCGCAGCTGACGGTGTGAAGGTTTTATTTCATTTTGGTAACGGTTATCACTTTGTTGTACATTCTGCGCATAGATCTCTTGATTTTTTCAACAAAATGAGGACGGCAGCACCCAGAGCTTCGAGACCCTGCACTACGAGACCACTCCCATCTCCCTGAAGAGCGTGGACGCAGCCGCAGGCGCTACCCCCATCGCATTCGCTGCTCCTGAGCAGTAAAGATCATCCCATAACAAAGAAAACGGCAGGTGCGACGCACCTGCCGTTTTGTTATTTTATCAAATATCAGCCCTTCAGGGGGACGAAGCCCACAAGGTCCTTCACGACCTCGCCGCCGATGATGAGGCCCGCGACCGACGGCACAAAGGCGTTGGAGCCGGGGACGGAGCGGCGGATGGTACACTTGCGCTGGGTGCCCGGAGGGCAGATGCAGTGTTGCTTGCAGCTGATGGAATCGTCCTCGATGGGGGTCATGGCAGGCTCTTTGGAGTAGACGACCTTCAGGTGCTTGATGCGCCGCTTGCGGCACTCGGTGCGCATGACCTTGGCCAGCGGACAGACGGAGGTCTTGTAGATGTCCGTGACCTCGAAGCGGGTGGGGTCCATCTTGTTGCCTGCACCCATGGAGCAGATGATGGGCACACCGGCCTCCTTGCACTTCATGACCAGAGCGAGCTTGCCGGTGACAGTGTCGATGGCGTCCACAACGTAGTCGAACTGGGTAAAGTCGAAGCTGTCCTGCGTCTCGGGGCCGAAGAAGGTCTTGTAGGTCGTGACCTTGATGTCGGGGTCGATGTCGTGGACCCGCTCTTCCGCCACATCCACCTTATATTTGCCCACGGTCTTGCGGGTGGCGATGATCTGGCGGTTCAGGTTGGTCAGACAGACCTTGTCGTCGTCGATGAGGTCGAGGGCACCCACGCCGCTGCGGGCCAGCGCCTCCACGGTATAGCCGCCCACGCCGCCCACGCCGAACACGGCCACGCGGGAGTTGTGCAGCTTGGTCATTGCCTCCGCGCCCAGCAGCATCTGGGTGCGGGAATACTGGTCTTGCATATACGTTCTCCTTTAGGTTCTACTTTCAACATTCACGGGCTTGCCCTCTCCGTCTTTGCTTCGCAAATCCACATCTCCCAAAGGGAGAGGCAGGGCCTGACGGTCAGGCTTCAGGCTCTCCCTTTGGGAGAGCCGGCGCAAAGCGCCTGAGAGGGCTAGACCGCTCCCCTTATCCCTTCGCCACCCGCACGATGGTCCCTCCGCCGAGGACGATATCCCCCTGATACAGCACTACGGCCTGCCCGGGGGTGGGGGCGCGCTGGGGCTGGTCAAATTCCAGCCGGAAGCCGTCCGGCCCCGCCGGGTAGACGGTGGCGGGCTGCTCGACCTGATGGTAGCGGGTGCGGGCCGTCACCCGCAGCGGCCCGGTCAGCTCCGGGATGGCGATCCAGTTCACCTCGTCGGCGTAGACGATGGTATCGAACAGCTCCGCCTCCGGGCCGACGGTGACGGTGTTGGCCTGCATATCCTTGGCGCAGACGTAGACCGGCGCGCCCATGGCAAGGCCCAGCCCCTTCCGCTGGCCGATGGTGTACCGCACCGCGCCGCTGTGGGTGCCCACCTTTTTTCCGCTGACGTCGAGGAAATCGCCCGCCGGATAGTGTTTGCCGGTGAAGTCCTCCATAAAGCGGGCGTAGTCGCCATCGGGCACGAAGCAGATGTCCTGACTGTCGTGCTTGCGGGCGTTGACGAATCCCTGCTCCTCGGCGATGGCGCGCACCTCGCTCTTGTGCAGCCCGCCCAGCGGCAGACGGACGTGAGCCAGCTGCTCCTGCGTGAGGTTGTAGAGCACATAGCTCTGGTCCTTGCCCTCGTCCAGCCCCTTTTTCAGCAGCCAGCGGCCGGTGGCCTCGTCCTGCTCCACCCGGGCGTAGTGGCCCGTGACCACATAGTCCAGCCCGTGGGCCTCGGCCCAGCGGAGCAGGTGGTCGAACTTCATATACTTGTTGCAGTCGATGCAGGGATTGGGCGTGCCGCCGGCCTCGTAGACCCGGATGAACTTGTCGATGATCTTCTCCTGAAAATCGGCGGTGAAGTCCAGCACCTCGTAGGGGATGTCCATCGCATAGGCCACCTCGGCGGCGTCCTCGATGTCCCGCTCGGAGCAGCAGGTGTGCAGCCCCTCGGTGTCCACGGCCTCGTTGCGGGTGAGGCGCATGGTGATGCCGGTGCAGTCGAAGCCGTCCCGCTGCATGAGCCATGCCGCCACCGAGCTATCCACACCGCCGCTCATGGCGATGAGGGCACCGGGGCGGCGGGAAGTGTTCTCTGTCTCTGTCATTCTGTTCCTCTTTTTGTTATAACACACTAAAACAGTAGATATATACTACCGCAGCTTCTTTCTCTTGTCAAGACGCAGAAAATCCGGCCGCGAAGGCCAGAAGCTCCGTCTTCTCGTTGGGCAGGCGGCCCGTGATGACCTCCTCCAGCAGGGCTTCCAGCACCCGCCGCAGGCCCGGCCCGGGCGCAGCGCCCGCCGCCATCAGGTCGCGGCCGTTCACGGCCAGCTGGGAGATGCGGCAGCAGGTTCCCTGCGCCGTCAGCGCTTCGGCCTCGGCCCGCAGGGCATCGAACGACGCTTTTTCTTCCGGCGCAAGGGCCGTCCAGAGGGCCGTCAGCTGCCGCACGGTATGGAGGTCATATTTTCCCAGCAGCCGTTTGGCTTGCAAGCACAGATCACATTTGTCCAGAGCGTCGGGAGTTTTCTCTCCACACTCACGCACCAGAGCCGCCGCTCCGTCTATCCTGGCGTTCGAGCACTTCAGGCGCTTGAGCGCTTTCCGCGCCCCCGCCTCACCCAGCGGCAGCAGCAGCGCCGCCCAACGGGCCGACACCTGCTCCGTCCCCGCCGGAAGGGCATCGATCCGCCTCCGGGCTTTTGTCAGTTCCTCCGGCGGCAGCTCGGGCAGGACGAAGGCCAGCACCTCCGGCTCAAGGTATGCCCCCGGCTGTGGTGCGGCCAGAAGCTTGTTCAGCTCCTCCTCGATGCGCTCTGCCGATACACAGTCGAGGTGGGAGGCCAGCTGCTTTGCCGCCGCCTCGGTGGCTTCGTCGATGGCAAAGCCAAACCGGGCCGCAAAGCGGTAGAGCCGCAGGATGCGCAAGGCGTCCTCCCCAAAGCGGCGCAGCGGCTCACCGACCGCCCGCACCACGCCCCGGGCAAGGTCTTCCCGCCCGCCGAAGGGGTCACACAAACCCTCCTCGGCGCTGTAGGCCATCGCGTTGATGGTGAAGTCCCGCCGGGCCAGATCCTCCCGGAGGTCGGGCACAAAGGCCACGCTGTCGGGGTGGCGGCCATCGGAATAGCGGCCCTCGGTGCGAAAGGTGGTGATCTCATACAGCTTTCCATCCCGCTTGACGGTGACGGTGCCGTGCTGCAAGCCGGTGGGGATGCACCGGTCTTCTCCGAACAGCTCCATCACCTGCCCGGGGCGGGCAGCAGTGCAGAGGTCCCAGTCGTGGGGCGCAAGGCCCAGCAGGCTGTCCCGGACACAGCCGCCCACGGCGTAGGCCCCAAAGCCTGCCCGGTGCAGCTCATCCAGAAGGGCGGCGGCACCGGGTTCCAGAACGATGTTCATTCGCCTTCCTCCTCATACTGAAGCGCAATGCTCTTGCCGTCGAAGCCGCACTCCGCCGCCGGGAAGAGGCTCTGGGCCTGCGCAAGCTCCTCCTCCGGGTCGGTGATCATGGGCGAATAGTGGACGAGCCAGAGCCGTTTTGCACCGGCCTTTGCAGCGAGGGCCGCGCTCTGGCCAAAGGTGCTGTGGCCGTACTGCTTCGCCTGTGCAGCCTGCTCGGGCAGGGCGTAGGTGGCGTCGCAGAGCAGAAGGTCCACCCCCGCTGCGGCCTGTTCCAGTGCGGCGCAGGGAGCCGTGTCCCCCGAAAAGAGGAAGCTCAGACCCTGCCGGGCCGGGCCGAGGACCGATTCCGGCGCCGCTCTGCTGCCGTCGGCCAGTACGACGCTCTGGCCCTGCTGAAGCGCCTTCCACTGCTGCACCGGCACCCCCAGCGCCCGGGCCTTCTCGGGCGAAAAGCGCCCGGCCCGGGGCAGGTCGAGGCGGTAGCCCTGACTCGTGACCCGGTGGCGGGTGGGGACAGGCGTCAGCTTTGCCCCCTGCGGCCAGCCGCCGAAGCGCTCCCGGAGCGCCGCCGGGGCGTCCAGCACCTCGGGGCAGACCGGATAGGGCAGCGGCCCGGTCAGCACCCGCAGCGCGGCCCAGACCTCGCCGAGGCCTTTCGGGCCATACAGCGCCAGCGGGCGGGTACGGCCCTGACAGCCCAGCGTCTGCAGAAGCCCCGGCAGGCCGAAGATGTGGTCGCCGTGGTAGTGGGTCAGGCAGATGGCGTCCAGCTTCATCAGGTTGACCCCGGCCCGGCGGGCGGCGGTCTGGGTGCCCTCGCCGCAGTCGAGCAAAAGGCTGTGCCCCCCGCATTCGGCCACCGCCGCCGTAAGTGCGCGGTCGGGCAGGGGCATGGTGGCCGCCGTGCCCAGCAGTGTAATGGTCAGCATAAGTCTCTCCGTATCACAAAAATCTTGATGGCTATAGTGTACCACACTCTTCGTCCCGGCACAATCGCACACCGCCGCTCCAGCGGGCATAGGATGGGCCAAACGAGAAAGGGAGGGGTCTTGTATGCGGCGTCAGCGGCCCGGGCATCGTGTTCTATCGTTCCACCATCGGGGGCTTCTGCTCCTTCTGGCAGCAGCCGCGGCGGCCCTCTTTCTGTTCTACAGCTGCTCTCCCGGAGTTGCGTACAGCCCCCGGGGGCGGCTGGTGTTCATCCCCCTCGCACAGGTCTCGGGGAGGAGCGTACAGCTCCCTTAAAATCGCTTTGAAACGCAGACCAGCCGCCCTGCAAGACACAGGGCGGCTGGCCGCTTCTATTATGCAATTCAGGAGAATGGAGGAGAAAATAGCGTTTTCAGGGGGCTTGCTTCCGGGGGACGGAAGAAACGCCGGAGTTATTCGCCGCGGACGGCTGCGAAGCCTGCCTCGAGGTCAGCGATGATGTCGTCGATATGCTCGGTGCCGATGGACAGACGGATGGTGTTCTGGTAGATCTGCTGCTCGGCCAGCTCCGCATCGGTCAGCTGGCTGTGGGTGGTGGAGGCCGGGTGGATGACGAGGCTCTTGACGTCCGCCACGTTTGCCAACAGGGAGAAGATCTTCAGGTTGTCGATGAACTTGAAGGCTTCCTCACGGCCGCCCTTAATGTTGAAGGTGAAGATGGAAGCGCCGCCGTTGGGGAAGTATTTCTCATACAGGGCGTGGTCGGGGTGGTCCGGCAGCGAGGGGTGGTTGACCTTCTCGACCTGCGGATGGTTGGCAAGGAATTCCACGACCTTCTTGGTGTTCTCCACATGGCGCTCGATGCGCAGGCTCAGGGTCTCGGTGCCCTGCAGCAGCAGGAAAGCGTTGAAGGGAGAGATGGTAGCGCCGGTATCACGCAGCAGGATGGCGCGGATGTAGGTGACAAAGGCGGCAGGGCCGGCGGCGTCCGCGAAGGACACGCCGTGGTAGCTGGGGTTGGGAGCAGCGATGTTGCCGTACTTGCCGCTGGCCTTCCAGTCAAACTTGCCGCTGTCCACGATGATGCCGCCCAGCGTAGTGCCGTGGCCGCCGATGAACTTGGTGGCCGAGTGGACGACGATGTCCGCGCCGTGCTCGATGGGACGGATGAGGTACGGGGTGCCGAAGGTGTTATCAATGACCAGCGGCAGGCCGTGCTTGTGGGCGATGGCCGCGATGGCGTCGATGTCGGGGATGTCACTGTTGGGGTTGCCCAGAGTCTCGAGGTAGACAGCCTTGGTGTTGGGCTGGATCGCGTTCTCGACCTCTTTCAGGTCATGTGCGTCCACAAAGGTGGTGGTGACGCCGAACTGGGTCAGGGTGTGCTCCAGCAGGTTGTAGCTGCCGCCGTAGATGGTCTTCTGGGCCACGATGTGGTCGCCGGCCTGCGCCAGCGCCTCGATGGTGTAGGTGATGGCCGCCGCGCCGGAAGCGGTGGCCAGAGCAGCGACGCCGCCCTCGAGCGCCGCGATGCGCTTCTCGAACACGTCCTGCGTGGAGTTGGTCAGACGGCCATAGATGTTTCCGGCGTCGGCCAGACCGAAGCGGTCAGCGGCGTGCTGGCTGTTGCGGAAGACGTAGGAGGTGGTCTGGTAGATGGGGACGGCGCGGGAATCGGTGGCGGGGTCGGCCTGCTCCTGACCAACATGGAGCTGCAGAGTCTCAAACCTATAATCAGACATAGTATTTTCCCTCTCTATTTGTACTCAAAGTATTATTTTTACCCATAAAAATACCCGGCAGCGTGGAAGTTCTCACCTTTCGTCTGCCGGGCAAAGAAATCGTTCTCCACTCAGAACCTTTTGTCTGTCTTGGGCGTCATCACATTCGCTCGCGCATCCGCGGCATAGAGGGCACCGTACAGCTTTGGCTCAGAGTTTCTTTCTCAGCCCGGGCGCTGTACATTCGCCCACAGCGGAAGTTGGCGTGCAGAAGATTTTTCCAGATCAGCGTCATTTGAGTACCCTCCTTTCTGAATCCTCACTCAACCTACAAGGCGTGTGGTTTTGTTGTTTGCATTATATCCTCCTATACCCACATTGTCAATAGGTTTTATCCAATTTCCTTTCAAAAAGTTTTAAAAAGTCATTCTTTTACGAAAAATGCAAAAAGATTGCATTTTGGTCTTGCATTTCACCCAAAATGCGTGTATACTCTTCCCTGCGCCTAAAATGCAATCAGGTTGCAATTTAGGCAACTGAAGCAAGTTTTCGGCAGAACACACCTTCCCTATACTTTATCATCAATCACGAGGTATCACGATGGAACTTTTTCTGGATGTACTGGCCGAGTCTCTGGTGGACACCGCCAAGATGCTCCCCTTTCTATTTTTAGCTTATCTCTTTATTGAATATGTGGAGACCCGCCACGGCGAGCGCATCGAGGCCCTGCTGGCCGGCGGCGGACGCTGGGGCGCTATCCCGGGGGCTGTTCTGGGCTGCGTGCCCCAGTGCGGCTTCTCGGCCATCGCATCCAACTTCTACGCCTCCCGCGTCATCACGCTGGGCACGCTGATGGCCGTCTATCTTGCTACCAGCGACGAGGCCATCCCCCTGCTGGTGTCCATGCCCGCCTACTGGGACAAGCTGGCTCTGCTGATGGTCATTAAGGTCGTCTACGCCATCTTTGTGGGCTTTATGCTGGACTTCGTCCTCCGCAAGGCCCTGCCCCGCAGCCTGCGGGGCGGCTACACCGGCCACGCCGACGAGGTGGACTGCCACGAGGAGCACAGCGATGAGCAGGGCCAGCCCCAGCCCATCTGGAGGGCCGCGCTCCGCCACACCCTCGAGATCTTCGTCTTTATCTTCGCGTTCAGCCTTGTGTTTGGTCTCATCGTCGAGGGCGTGGGCGAGGACGTCTTTGCCGCCGTGCTGGGCCGGATGGGCTTCTTCCAGCCGGTGATGGCCGCGCTGGTGGGTCTCGTGCCCAACTGCGCCGCCAGTGTCCTCCTGACCCAGCTCTATGTCGAGGGTGCGCTCCGCTTCTCGAGCCTCGTTGCCGGTCTGTGCACCGGCGCAGGCGTGGGCCTCGCTGTGCTGTGGCGGGCGAACCCCTCGTGGAAGCAGAACCTCTTCATCACCGGTCTGACGTGGGCCTGCGGCGCAGCTGTGGGCGTGGGCATCCAGATCGTGGTCGCATTTATCGTCTGAGCTTTCTATTTTTCAGCATCCGCATTTCTTCTCTGAACGGGGGAGTGCGGATGTTTTCTTTTATCGTGAAAAAGAGCCTTTCTCTTCACAGCCTTGCCCTCTCTGTCTTTGCTTCGCAAATCCACCTTTCCCAAAGGGAGAGGCTTTTAACGGCATATTCTTGAGACAAATCCCCCATTTTGTGATATACTCAGCTCATACAGAAGTATAGTAAGGAGAACACCATGCAGTATAAGATCCTCGCAAGCGATTATGACAACACCCTCGTCCCCTTCGGTGAGAGCCAGCCCCGCCCGGCGGTAGTCAAGGCCGTGAAGAAGCTTCAGGCCTCCGGGGGAAAGTTCGTGCTGAGCACCGGCCGGGCGTGGTCTGCCATCAACCGGAAAGGCCAGCTGGGCGGCATCCGGTTCGACTACGCCATCACCTGCAACGGTGCCTGCGTCGTGGACCGAAACGGCACCATCGTCGCCGAGCATCCCATGACCAACGAGGAGATGTACGCGCTGGTGGATTTTTGCGAGGATTACAACTACCCGCTGCAATTCAATTTCCGGGACGCATACTATGCTTACTGCGAGTATGAGACGCTCCGCAGCTGCTACACCCAGATGAACAGCGTCGGGCTGGACTGTGTGGACGGCGAAGACCAGGACCGCCACCTCATCGATATGCCCCACGCGGCGTTCTGCCTCTTCCCCGAGGGGGCGCTGGAGCGGTTCCACGAAAAGTACGGCCACCTCGGCCTTCACTTCATGCAGACGGGCGGCCAGCTGCCCGACGGCTCCCACTTCTATGACATCGTGCGGGGCGGGATCGACAAGGGCGCGGGCCTCGCAGACCTCTGCGAGAAGATGGGCCTCTCCCTCGCCGAGGCCGTGGCGGCGGGCGACTCCGCCAATGACGTGGAGATGCTGAAGGCCGCCGGCCTCGGCTGCTGTATGTCCAACGGCACCGACGACGCCAAAGCCGCCGCCGACCGCATCATCGGCGACGTGCGGGAGGACGGTCTTTCCGCCCTCATCGAAGAGCTGTGGTTCGACGGCCCGAAGGCGGAGCCGTCCCGCCGCGACCTCGGCTCTGCGTGGGAGACGATGGAACGATGAGCTTCGCACCGGTCTATTCCGAGAGCAGCCGCGCCCTCATCCTCGGCACATGGCCCAGCCCCAAGAGCCGGGAGATGGCCTTCTATTACGGCCACCCACAGAACCGCTTCTGGCCCATGATGGCCGCCCTCACCGGCGAGCCTGTCCCCGCCCGGGAGGACATCGAGGCCAAAAAGGACCTCATCCTCCGCCACGGCCTCGCCCTCTGGGACACGCTGGAAAGCTGCACCATCACCGGCGCGTCGGACGCCTCCATCCGGGACGTCGTGCCCAACGACATTGCCTCTCTCTTAGCCAAAGCGCCCATCGAGGCGGTGTTCTGCAACGGGGCCACGGCCCACCGCATCTATACAAAGTATCTGCTGCCGGTGTCCGGCATCCCGGCAGTCAAGCTGCCCAGCACCAGCCCCGCCAACGCCGCCTGCCGCCCCGAAAAGCTGCGGGAGGTCTGGGGCGCGGCCCTCAAAGATTATATAACCGTTTCGAACCTGTAAATTATTCATGAAACGCTTGCGTTTTATGGAGAAAAGGATTTATTATGGAAGAGTACAAGGGGCAGCCGGCCCCTTCGGGAAAGGAGAGCCCCCATGAGCAAAGTGATCCGCACCACAAAACCCAGCGTCCTGCCGTGGTATGCGGCGACGCTGGTGTTCGCGGTGCTGTGTGCCCTGCTGCCGGTCTATAAGCTGTGGGCACTGCTGGTGGCGCTGGGCTGCGCTGGCGCGGCCTTTGGTGCGGCCCAGAAAGTCTGCCCGCCCCGGGTGGTGGAGCACGAAGTGCCCTTCCACACCGGCAGCGGCGATGTGGACGAGATGCTGGCCGACATCCAGCAGAAGCTGGACGCCCTCCACGCACTGAACGAGGCTCTGCCCGACCCGGAGCTTTCCGCCGCCATGACCCGGATGGAAAAGGCGGGCCGCTCCATCGTGGAGACGGTGGAGGCCAGCCCCGCCAAGGCCAAGCAGGTGCGTCGCTTTGCGAACTACTACCTGCCCGACGCGGTGAACATCCTCGAGCAGTACGCCAGACTCGCCCGTCAGGGCGTGCGGGGCGAAAACGCCGCCGCCATCCGGTCGGAGGTGGAGCACAACGCGGCCTCCATCGCCACCGCATTCGAGAACCAGCTGGATGCGCTGTATGCCGCCGAGAGCATGGATCTCTCGGCAGACCTGACAGTATTGCAGAATATGCTCAAAGGACAAGGGCTGAGTTGAGGCCAAACCTCTCCGTCATCGCTGCGCGATGCCACCTCCCCTATCGAGGGGAGGCCTTGGCATATCGGAAAGTTTCCCTCTTCGCCAGAGGCTCCCCTACAAGGGGAGCTGTCTGCGAAGCAGACTGAGAGGTTGTACAGAGCAGGGCCTTTGTTTGTGAATGCATCGTTTTATTGGAAAGGAAGGAATCCCCCATGGCTGACAACACGTTCAATTTCGATCTCGACGCACCCGCAGTCCCCACCCTGACCCTCGACCCGGTGGAAGCCCCTGCGGAGGAAAAGCAGCCGGAGCCTGTTGAGGCTCCCGCGCCCGAGCAGCAGGTCAGGCTGACCCCCGAGGAACAGGCGATGGTGGACTCCTTCGCCCAGAAGATCGACATCACCAACAGCCAGCAGGTGCTCCAGTACGGCTCTGCCTGCCAGAAGAAGATCGGCGACTTTTCGGAGGCGGCCCTTTCTAAGGTGTCCACCAAAGACCTCGGCGAGGTGGGCGGCATGATCACCGACCTCATCGGCGAGCTGAAGAGCTTCGACGCCGCCGAGGAGGAAAAAGGCATCCTCGGCTTCTTCAAGAAAAAGGGCAGTCAGCTCGACAGCATGAAGACCAAGTACAACAAGGCCGAGACGAATGTCGAGACCATCCAGTCTGCCCTCGAGAAGCATCAGGTGCAGCTGCTCAAGGACATCGCCATGCTGGATAAGATGTACGATCTGAACATGGCCTACTTCAAAGAGCTGAGTATGTATATCCTCGCCGGCAAGAAAAAGCTGGCCGATTTCCGCGCAAACGAGCTGCAACAGGCCATGGATAAGGCCAAGGCCTCCGGCCAGCCCGAGGATGCGCAGAAAGCCCGCGACCTCGCCGACCAGTGCGAGCGGTTCGAGAAAAAGCTCTATGACCTCGAGCTGACCCGCACCATCAGCCTGCAGATGGGTCCCCAGATCCGGCTTTTGCAGAACAACAACTCCATGATGGCCGAAAAGATCCAGTCCACCATCGTCAACACCATCCCCCTGTGGAAGAACCAGATGGTGCTGGCGCTGGGTCTGGCACACAGCCAGCAGGCCATGCAGGCCGAGCGCGCCGTCACCGACATGACCAACGAGCTGCTGAAGAAGAACGCCGACGCCCTCAAGATGGGCACCATCGAGACGGCCAAGGAGTCCCAGCGCGGCGTGGTGGACATCGAGACCCTGCAGCAGACCAACAAGAGCCTCATCGAGACGCTGGACGAGCTGAACAAGATCCAACGCGAGGGCCGCGCAAAGCGTGCCGCCGCCGAGCAGGAGCTGACCCGCATCGAAGATGAGCTGAAACAGAAGATGATGGAGATCCGGAGCTGAAATGGCAAACGCAGATTTTTCCAGACAACCGAATACGACCGGCGGCTTTGACGCTTCCAGCTACCGTGCCGCAAAGCCCGCCGAGGAGGAATTGCGGCTGACGCCCTTCCAGCAGAAGCTGGCCGGTCTTGAAAAGGCCCTGCCTGCCGCGCTGGGCAGGCAGGCCGTGGCCGTCATCCTGAGCATCGTGGTGATGCTGGGATGCTTTGTCGGCTTTGGCGGAGCGAAGGTCCGGGCCAAGTACGCTGCGGCCAAGGGCTGGTTCTCCACCGGCGTGGCCGCAGACAGCGGCTATACCCTGAATGAGGAATTGACCACACGGCTCAACACGGCCACCAACATCATCACCACGGCGTCCAATACGCTGGGCGCTGACAGCGCCGAGGTGCAGACGGCTCAGGCCGCGCTGGACTCCTTTTCCGCCTGCCTCGGGGCGGTGCAGTCCGACGGCAAGACCCACGCACTGGACTCTCTGAGCGTCTATACCGGCGGCAGGATGCACATGCTCTACCAGTCGAACGAGGCGCTGGGCACAGCCGTCGGCCAGCTCTACGCGAAACTGCAGGAGCAGGCCGCAGACCCCATGAAGATGGGCGCGGTGCAGGGGCAGTACAGCCAGTTCAACAGTGCTCAGACCATCCTCATTAAGATAAACAGGATAACTATTTCAGCAGGAACCTCCGGGCTCCTGCTTTCTTTCTGTTCTGCCGCCGTTTCGTGCATAATGCCGCAAAAAGCGTCATTCTCGAAAACTTTTTGCCACAAATTGCCAGATTTTACTTGACATTGTCCCTTTTAGGGTCTATAATAAGGGTGTAAGAACGAACGTGACCCGAAAAGGGTAGGAGGAAGATTATGAAAACTCTCGAATCCATGAAGCAGTTCATCCGCGAAAACAATTTCACCGCTCTGGTCAATGAGCTCGTCACCGGTGCCGACATGGACGTTGCAGACGCTGTCGAGTACGTCTACGACATGAAGACCCTCAGCAAGGCTCAGTTCGCAAGCAAGTATTTCGGTTGATGGTCGATAGGGGGTAACGATATGTTCAAAAAGTTGGTCAAGGCAATCGCCGCAATCCAGAACGAAAACGACCGCGACGAGTGCTACTGGCAGATTGACCGTGCATTCGAGGAAGAGCGCATCTCCTTTGAGGACCACGAGCTCCTCTACGGTCTGGCCGGTATGGTTGAGGTCGCTTAATTTTTTTTTGCTTTCGTGTGTCCCTTTTAGGGACGTTAAGCAAGCAGTAAGACCCGTTTCGGGTAGGAGGTTTTTATGGAGCTCTACAAGTACACCGGCAGCGTTGCCGCCCTGACCGTTCGTTTCGGCAAGGCCGAGACCATCACCCTCTACGACAGCTACGACGACAGCGTCGCTCCGGTTCGTCTTGATGTGCGCGGTGCTCTGGCCGAGTACATCAAGGAAATCGAGAGCACGGACAGCGAGGAGCGGTACATGAATCTCGACTGGTACTACGACTTCAATATGCTGCTCCGGCGCATCGAGGTTCCGGGCGTCCCGTCCGAAAAGTTCAAGATGACCGGCGTCCCTGCCAAAGTTCTGACGCAGACCCGCAGCAACCCCGACGAGCTCGTCTGCTTCGGTTGCCCCGACTTCATCAACACGAGCAAGCCGGTCTCGATGGGTCAAGATGATTACCAGAACTTCCTCATGTGGAAGCGTGAGAACAGAGATTAAGGAGGGATTGCATCATGCTTATTTTCAAAGAGGACAGCCGTACCGGTGTCTCGTGTGGGCTGAACGATTTCGGGGAACTTTTCATCGGCAACTCCCGCTCCGGCTACAATCTGCCTGACACCCCGGAGAACCGAGAGAAGATTCTGAAAGATTTCGACTGCTGGTGGACCGGCTGGACGAAGCCCATCTTGTGATGGCCACAGCAAGGTCTGAAAGGAGTATTTTATGACAAACGAAAGTAATTTCCCTGCCGTGTTCTTTGAGGATTTTCTCGCCGCTCTCCGCAAGGTGCAGGATGAGAACCGCATCCACGGGAATGTGGAGGTCTTTGAGCTCCGGCCGTCTCCTGACGGTGCTGTTCATCTTGGCGTGAGCTGGCCCTCCATTGGGACGGTTCCGCCGGAGGAGGCGAAGAAGTTCGCCGAGGAGGTCGCCCGGGCGGCCGCCGCTGCCGCTGCCTTTCCGTACAACGGCTATGTGTATACGTTTGAATAGGAGGTTCTTCTGATGACCGTTCTTGAGCGTTTGAAAGCTGCCGGGTATGACCCGGCCATGTCCCTGTTCCCAGACCGCATCGGCAAGGCCGGTTCCATGGAGTGTGAGCGCATCCAGATTCGCACGTTCTTCTGCCGCCCCCGTGAGAACGAGGCCGCCATCGGGGTGACCGCAACAGCGATGACCCACTTCTCTGACGGCTCGACCCGTCCGTACCCGGACGGCTGGCCGCGCAGCCTCGATGCCAGCGTCACGCTCTACTTCGCTGGCGACGCGGAATTTCATTATTTCGGCAACGTCGCTACTGACCTTGTCGGCTCCGATGCCGAGTTCCGCTACAGGCTCTTGAGCCGCTGCATTCAGGACTGCAAGTATTTCCTCGGCTGCGGCTCGCGTTTCAGCAAGTACCTCTGGGGCTGCTGCGTTGAAAATCATATTCAGGCCATGCGCATCCTGTGGGACAGCTTTTCCGACGACGAGAAGCCGGAGTGGACCTCTCTCGAGGAGATTGAGCGGTTCAGCAAAAAGATGCTTGAGGAGGAGATTTACTGATGGCTGCCCGGAATTTCAAGTTGTTCCTCGGCTGTCTCGGAAACGGCGTAACGGTCTGCAACTCCGCCGTGATGGAGGACGGCGATTTCAAGATGGTCGCTCACATCTCCAACGAGGGAAAAATCACTTGGTACGTCGGCGAGGATTACCCGCCTGCAGATGCTCTCGCAAGCATCCGGGCCTGCGCAGAGCAGGAGCGGGTAAAGTACGAGACATGGCTCAACGGCCTGTCTCCGGCCGCGCGCCGGGAGTATCAGCTCGAGCGGCTGCCGCTCCCTGAGTTTCTCGAGGAGCTCCGCAAGGCAAAGGAAGAAAAGGGGGGAGCCTAGTGTCCCGCGATATCCACGATTATGACAGCCTCAAAGAGGCGTACAACGACCTGCTCATGTTCGAGCGTTTTCCCGGTCCGGCGCATAGCGAGCGCGTCGAGGAGTTCGTCATTCAGCTCAAGCGCGACATCCGGGAGTACATCCATCGGGATTCCGATTACCGCATCGTCCGCGACGAGCTCGATTCTTTCGTTGAGCTTGTTGAACTGCCCGACTACACCGCCGACTATTCCGAGGAGCGGGCTCTCTTGTGGTTCAAGATGTACCGGTCCTACCGCCTTTTCGACGAGTTGGGCTGCGGCGGGCAGTTCTTCACCACCGGCGTCAAGCTCTTCCGCCGTCGCGGTTGCTGGTACGCCTATCATTTTGTTTCGGTCGATATGTAAGGAGGTTCGCATGGAAATCAATATCACATACAAAAGCCCGGAGCATGAGGCTGCGTTCCTGTCTGAGCTTCAGCGGATTCCGCACATCGTAAATCCCGAATCCGGGCGCATCAATCCGTATTGGGGCGCGTCCCTGTATCTGCTCTCCGCGCTCACTCGCTGGCCGGAGCTCCGCATTGCCGTCATCGGCGAGGACTACATGATGTTCACGGCCGCAAAGGAGGCTTTCAATTTGAGCCAGAACGAGCGCATCATCGTCGAGTTGGCTGCCGCTTTTTACAACGCTAGCTTGTGGGAAATGCCGGGTTTTGAGATGGTGTCTGGAACGTGTGACACGGCTTTCGCCCTCATTCTTGAGGCATTCCGCCTGCGTCGTGCAAAGCTCTTTTACAAAGACGGGGAGGTGTCCGCAGAATGGGAAGAAAGAAAATGAGTCTCCGGCGCGCCGTCGCCATCCTGCGCCTTGTCGCTGCAGATGACCTGTCCTCCGGGCGGGCAATCGACGGGCAGAATGAGGCTGCTGCCGTTGTGCTGGAAGATTACGAGGAGACAAAGAAAGAGCTCGCAGATTGGGTGAATGCTTCTCCCGAGGAGCTCGCCGATGTTATAGCCGGGATGTAAGGAGGCCTGTACCGTGGCTGCTGTCTATCGGACGTTGTATGAGAAGTATGAGCAAAACGACGTTTTGCACGTCGGGATTCAGGAGGTTGTCGAGGCCGAAAAGGAGATTGACACGTTCCTCAAGTCTCTCGACCGCAACCAGCGCGACCAGCTCGACACGCTGCTGGGGCGTCTGTCCCGCGCCTACGAGATGCAGGGTTTTCTTTTCGGCGGTCTTGCATCCGGCGCAAAGTGGAACGGAAAGACGGCTCCCGAGCCGGGCGACGGATACGGCCGGAGCGTCCGGGCCTATCACGGCTCAACGCTCGCTCCGGTCTGCCAGATTGACCGCAAGACAAATCAGGTCATACATGAGTATCCGAGTATCGCTGCTGCCTCCCGTGCCACCGGTCTGGATGACAGCGCAATCGGAAAGGTATGCAAGGGAAAGTTACCCCATGCGGGCGGTTTCCTTTTTCGGTACATCGAGCAGTAAATCTTTCACAGGTACGCAAAAATATTTCAAAAAATTGCCATTTCGCTCTTGCTTTCCACGCGCTCGCGTGGTATAATATAGTCAGTTGAGGGGGCTGCTCCTCAATGAGTAAGGTGGCAAGGCCAGAAAGGAAACAAAATGGACGACGAAATGAATACCGCCGAGGTGCTTCGCGACGAGGCAAAGGAGAACCGGACCCGTGAAATTCTTGAGCTTATGCGTAACAGCAAAACGCTCGAGGAGGCCATGGAAAAAGTAAAAGCCCTGCTCAACAAGTAAGCAGGGCTCTCCGATGAAGAACAAAGGCCGATGACGGCGGCCAGAGTTCTGAAACGCCGGGGGAGTGAGAAACAGCTTGCAGATGCCTCACTTCTCCGGCATTTCTATTATAGCAGATTCAAGGGGGATTTCAAGATGTCAGCTTTAACGCCTGTTGCCGTCCGCGTCACCGGGCTGCGCGAGGCTCGCGGGTTGACCCGCACCCGGCTGTCGCAGCTCTCTGGCGTCCCGCTGCGGACGCTCGAGGAATGGGAGGCCGGTCGCCGGGTCCCGCGCGATGTTTACCAGATTCATGCCGTCGCCGCTGCGCTCGGCATGAGCATTGAGGATTATCTTGGGCTATAATGAATCAGGAGGCCCGGCGTTGTGCCGGGCCTCCCTTTTTGTTATTCGGGCATAAAGCCGTAACCGGCCTCAAATGCCGCTACTTCTCGGAGGTAGGCAACACGGCCTGCTGCGCGGTCGATGGCGTCGCGCAATTCGCGGTTTTCCACCAGCTTGAGCAGCGCGGTGAGCGTGTCCTCTGCCTGCATGATTTCGCGGGTGTCCTGCGGGTTGACCTGCTCCATGTAGAGCTCATAAATAGACTGTTCCATGCTTGCCTCCTATGCCCGCCAGCGGTCGAGCCGCTGCCGCGCATACAGGATTTGCGCGCGCCGTTCTTCCCGCTGCGGGTGTTTCGGAGCAGCCATTGTGACGGGAGGGCTGTTCGTGGTCCCCGTGCAGCCCTCTCCATCACCTCCCTGTGGGCCGTCTCCCGCAGGCTGATTTTAACTTGCTGGCAATTTGCCGGTAGCTTTTCGGAGTGCTTTCTCCTGCGTTGAGCCGTAGAACGCCACGAGCACGTCTCCGGGGCCTCGATTTCGGGCTTTTGCGGTCTGGCCGTAAAGTTTGCCGCCTAGCCGCCACAACGCTTTGTGGGTCTCCGCAGGAGGCTTTCGTCACTTGCTGGGTCATTTCACGATTTCCGCCAGCCTCTCGATGGTGACATCCGTCTCAATGTACGGGCTGCTGCCGCTGTCGTCCGTGTAGGTTCCGGTTACTCCATCCGTGCTTTTCCAAAGTATCAGGTTTTCCACCTTGCTGCTGTTGCCCTCGCTGAACTCCTCGACCTTGTACTCCGAAAGCGTGATGCCAAGCTCTGCCGCTTTGTCGAACACTGCCTGTGCCGTCTGCTCCGCCACTATCGGGAGATACAGGCCGCCAGAGGAAACGGTTCGGATGGTGAGCGTGTACTTGCTGCTGTAATAGAACGCATCAATCGACGATATGTAGGCTGCGCTTTCTTTGTCCAGCGCGTTCAGTGTGGTTTCCTCGAGGACGCTCCGGTTCGTCTCCGGTGTCGATACTCTGGTTGTGCTGGTTGTTCTCTTTCGGGGTACTATGAGGTCGAATCCGCCAAAAAGCATGAACGCAAAGAATACAGCGACGACTATGGCTATGACGTTCGCTTTTTTGTTCTGCTTTTTACCCGGCTCCGCTGCCGGGTTTTCTTTTTTGGGCTGCGTCGGTTTCTGCTCCGGCGTCGGCTCCTCTTTCACGCGGTCCGCAAAGCTCACCTTTTCCTTATCATCACCGAAGTATGCCCAAAAGCACTTTTCCCGTTCGTCCACATACAGGTGCGTCATGTACTTCCAGCCATGCTTCGTGCGGTATTTTCCTAGAACCTTTTTGTGTGGGACGTCTATCACAGCGAATGTTCCGCTGTCCTCGTCGTTCCGAGCATTGTGCGCTGTCTGGCACACGGCGTATCTTGAGCCGTCTGAAATGGAGGCCGCGTTTACAAAAGATTCCGTTTCGTACACCAGCTCCGGGGTGAATGAATCATCCGTGATGTAGAACTGCTTTCCCCAAAAGCAAGCAATCTTGGAATCCCTGCTCATTACGAAGTTGATTTCGAGCGATGGCTTGTACGCGCACTGCTGTTTCAGCCTCTCCCGTACCTCGTCCATCGGGATGCTGGCCGGGTCCACGAATCGCGCGTTGCTACTTGTTGCCCCCCCCCCGAACAGTTGTTCGTGGGTAGGGGACACAGTTGTGTTACCCATAACTGTTGTCCTCCTGTCCTTGTGTTGGTGGTCGTGCTTTTATGATAGCACCTAAAAGTGACAATGGCAACGGCTTTCGCACCAGCGATTGCCAAATCGCTGAATATAATATATCCTCTACTATACTCTTCTTTACTCTACTCTACTTTGTCGATTGTTTCGCCGGAAATACCCGGAAATGCTGTTTTCAGTGTATATCCGCGCGGATATGTGCTCAAAACGGTATTTCCGCTCCGGTTATCCTGTTTTTCGTGGGATTTTGGGACAATGGTGTGCGCAGTCTCCTGTGACCCTTTTATCAACTTTTTCCACCTAGTTTTCCACCTTTCGGGTCATTCTGGTTTTTCCGGGCCGTTTTTCTGCGGTTATCCACGGAAATGATAGAAAACGTATCAAAAAGTGCTTTTCCGTTCCGAAAATGCTCGTTTTCGTTAATAACCGCGCCGGAAATGCTGTTTTAAGTGCGTTTCCGGGGAAGATATTGCAAAAAACGGCAATAAAAAAAGAGCCTCCCGGCCCTCTTGTGTGAGGTATACCGGGAGGCTCATGCTGTTATAGGGTAGCTGCTGGGGCGTCCTTAGTGAATCTGGTTCTTGAAGTTCTCGTAGGTCTTATCACCCTCGAGGGCAGCCTGCGTGAAGCTGTTGTTGTACCACCAGTTGATAAGGGCGGTGACGGTGGTGATGCCGGTGGTGACGAGCTGCTCCACAGTGGTGCTCTCGATGGGCAGCGGAGACTTTCCGAACGCGCTGAGAATCTGGTTGGTCAGTGCCAGCAGCAGGGCGGCAGTGCGAGCAATGGTAGCAGCGGAAATCTTGTTGTTGTACTTCATGGTCTTGTTCCTTTCTTTTATTCGATAATCGCTTTGATGCCGCAGCGAGAAACCGCTTCCCGCTGCGCGTGTTTGACCTTGGAGGCATAATCTAAGGCCGCGTGCATATCTCCATTGCAATGTGCATCGGGAATACGCTGCACGGCCTTTGCGGTGGCCTCACCTAAAGCGATGGCCGCAAGTGAGGTTTCATAGATGCAGATTTGCAGCTCCTCGCGGCTCTGCTCGCGTTTGGCCTCGGCCTCGCGCCGCTTCTTGTCCTCCTCCGCGCGGGCTTTCTCGCGCTGTTCGATGCGGTGCTCAATGAGCCACAGACCAAAGGCGAAAAGGCCGGAGGGGATGCCTGCGGCTACAAGAAATTGCCACGGTTCCAATGGTATCACCTCCTCCCTCACAGATACTTGTCTGCGCCAGACAGAACGGTCCAGCTCTTAGGGCCACAAATTCCGTCTGCTGCGAGGCCGTGCTTGCGCTGGGCCTCCATCAGGGCTTTTGTGGTAGCCGGTCCGAAACTGCCGTCGTGAGTGATGCCGAGGAGCCGCTGCAGCATGACCGTTGCCGCGCGGTTTGCTGCGCCCGTGCAGCCCTGCTCAATGGTCGGCAGCACGAACTTGTTGTAGGTCGTGCTGGGGTACACGCCGGGCTGGACGCACAGCCATGTGGCCTTGCCTCCGCGCGTGTCGGTGTGGACAATGGCTGCCTTGTCGTGCCAGTAGATACCGACCGCGCCAAAGCCCTGCGCGGCTGCGATGATGCCAAGAGCTACGGGGTTGACGCTCCTGTCTACCGTCCTCCAGTCGGCCGCGATGCCATACAGGTGGCGGCTCGTCCGGCTGCCGCTGACTTTCGGGTCTGCGTTGTGCTTCACGCAGCGATAGCCCGACGTCACCTTGATAGGCTTACCGAGCTTGGTGCGGATGGTCTGCATCTTCTGGACGAGCTCCGGGTCAATCATCTGCGCCGTGCATCCGCACGGGCAGGCGAACTCGTACCGCTCGAAATCCGTGGTAATTTTCGTGTGGTCGTTCGGCTTAAAGGTAATTACGCTCATTCTCACCGTCTCCTTTATCGGTCTGTTTGATTACGGAAAATTCTGCGTGTACCACCGCGCGGGCTGCGCCGTAGCCCTCCGGCTCCCCGCAGTTCGTTTCGAGGGAGTATTCCTCCCACCGGTCGAGCAGCTTAACGGTGGCCGTCAAAAGCTGTTCGAGCCTCTCCTCGCGGTTCATTGGCGGCTCCTTTCAGCGGCTCTCGCCGCGCCGGAACAGGGTGTAGTGCGGATGCTCCTCCCCAAACAGCCAGTATCGCAGCCAGTCATCGAGGACAATGGCCGCGATAGACACGAAAATCCACAAAATGCCGAACGGGAGGCAAATCTGCCCTTTGTAGTTGAACGGCATCCCGGAGTAGTCCCAAACGCCGAGGCCGAGCCAGACGTTGAGAATCATACCGGTAACGAGCTCCGCTCCTGTCACGATGGCCGAGCCGAGGACGCCCTGCCAAATGAGCGGGGTGTCCCACTCAAGCAGGCCCTCATTCAGCTCACCGAGAATCAGGAAAAGGAATCCGCCGAGGACAAACATCGTCCAATGGCTATGTCCTCTGAAAAGCACCTCAAGTCCGAAGTATGCAAGTCCTCCGAACACAAAGAGGATGGCAGTTTTATATACAGAGTTCCTTGCCATTTCGGTCCTCCTTAGGCGGAGAGCTTGTTGATGATGGCCGTAATCTGCGCCTGCGCTGCGCTGAGAATGCCCTCGACTTCCTTTTCGAGGTCCTCGGGAAGGGTGCATCCGTAATAGATGGAGCCGACAACATTCGGGTCGGTCTCGCGCTTCGCCCACTGGCGCAGCGCATTGCAGTAGGTCGTCTGTTTGGTGACGAAGCTCTTGTATTCGCTGTACAGGGTAATAATGTCTGCCGCGCTGTACATAACACACTTGCCGCCATCCGGGTGGTAAGGGTATTCGGACGCGCCCAACGTAATGGCCGCAAACATCGAGTCGATGTTCGTCTGGTCGTTGGGCATCAGCGAAAAGTGCTGCGTACCGCCGGACAACTCCACGTCAATGCCAGCATAAATAAAGTTCTGGCAGGTTTCAGAAGCGTCGTCCGCTACCTTCTGTGCCAGAGTGGGAAGGTCGTTTTTCTTCCATTCAATAGCCATACTGTCCTCCTTACTGGAATGCGCCGGAGACGGCTTCGATGTAGCCGCCCTCGCCGGATTCGCCGCGCTCCACGCTGACGCGGAAGTTAAACGCCGCGCCGTTGGTGGCGGTCTTATTCTCAAAGACGATGTTCACGCCTTTTTTTACCTCGGTCGTGGCATCCTGCCAGACCGGGGAGCTGTCGAGTGCGTTGTTGGTCACTTCGGCTTTGAACTTCGCATCATCGGGGATGGAGCCGGTCACCTGAAGCACGGCAACGGTAATGTCGCCCTCAACGGCCAGCGGTTCAGCCAGCGTCACGCTTGCGGCGTGGACGGCCTTGGTAAAGGTCGCGGACGTGCTGACGGTTTCCTTGCCGTCGCTCACCTCAACGGTGATGGTGTGGTTGCCGTTCAGGATGCGCTGGAATCCGGCAGCGCTGGCCGTCTGCTCAAAGGTCAGGGCCGTGCCGCTGGCAACGCCGGTGCGGGTCTTGGTGGTCTTACCGTCCAGCTTTTCGGTGACGGTCAGGGTGTCGCCGTCGGCATCGGTGACGGTATACTTCCATGCAAAGGCCGTGTTCTTCTCGCCAAGAGCTGCGCCGTCCGTGCTGACGGTAGGCGCAGTGTTGACACTGACCGTGCCGTCGTCAGAGACCACGAGTGTAGAGGGAAGAATGAAAGCGGGGCGAACACCACAGGAGTTGCCGAACCAGCCGTCGATGTTGGAGCCATCGGTGCCGACGCACCAGACGAAGCTGGTGACGCCGGTGTCCGGAGAGCGCAGCCACCAAACGGCAGCGGAGCTGCCATTGTATGCAATACGCTTGCTGTTACCGCTGGAGCTGTTGCCAAAGTATGCCAGCCTCACACCGTCCTTCGGGAAATAGCCGTTGTCGCTGGTCGTCCAACCAACCTCATAACCAGACAGCAGGAACACTTTGGTGCTCAGGCCGTTGGAGCCGGTGGCAAGGCTGCCGCCGGAACCAGTGCCGTTCTGGTACGGGATTTTCACCTGCTTAATAGCCGCCCGGATGTTGCTGTCGATGAGGTTGTAGAATGTTCCGTTCAGGTATGTGTGGATGCTGGAATCCTTGTAGGAGTTATTGTTGCCGAACGTGGACGTGGTGTAGATGTCCTTCATCAGCAGCCACGTTCCATTGCAACTCGAATCATAGGTGCTGGTGTTCGGGTTGCCCTGCTGCACAACAATAAAATCTTTGGACGCGCCGTTGACTTTGATTTTGACAATGCTGCCAACGGCTTTCGTGCCCAGTTTTACGTTTGCCATTGTTACCTCCTTGTTTTCGTTCAGGCCCACGGCATGATCTCCGCGGGCCGCGTGTTCTGCGATACAGAGAGGGACAGGGCTTTGTGCTGCTTCTTGTAGATGCAGCGGCATTGCCTCGCCCGCCGTCTGTCACGCGCGAGTTTGTTCGAGTTGATTTTTCGATGGATAGGGATTTTACAGTCAAGCAATTTTTCGAGCCTGTCCGCGTACTGCCTGCGCAAAGAATAAGTATCGCCGTGGGCGGCATGGGCATCCCATGCATCAAAGCTCCGCAGGATTTCCTGCTTGGTCGCTTCGCCTGCGGGGTATGCCGTCTCCCAATATCTGATCTTGTTCTTCATCCGCTTGGAGCTATCCCGGCGCAGCTTTTGGATGACCGCGCCGGTGTCGGTCAGGTAGCTATGGAATCCCAGAAAATCAATACCGTTCCGCAGCGGGAAAATGGCGGTTTTCTGGTTCAGCTCAAGTCCGTAACTGTCCATAAGCGCCCGCACATCCCGGAGAATGCACTGCAATTTCCGCTTGTCCGAACAGATGATATAGAAATCATCCATGTATCGGCCATAGTATTTGATGCGGTACTTTTCTTTGATGATGTGGTCGAACTCGTCCAAAAACATGAGGGCGAAAAGCTGGCTGGTCTGGTAGCCCAGCGGCAAGCCGTCCTCCATCACGTCGATGTAGATGCAAAGCAGCTCATAGACACGCGGGTCAACGCCGCGCTTGTCCAGCACGGCCTTGAGCTTGCGTTTTAACTTCCGGTGGTCGATGCTGGCAAAGAAATGCCGCACATCGCCTTTCAGCACCCAGCCGTCCGCACCGTGGCCCTCACGGCGGTAATAGTCCACCATGTGAGTTTTCAGGCGCATCAGGCCGTCGTCTGTGCCTTTGCCGGTCTGGCTGGCGTGGCTGTCCCTGATGAAGCTCTTTGTAAGGGCATCGTACAGAACATTATCCACCAGCGCGTGCAAAACCACTTTATCGACAAAAGCGGGTGCATGTACCATCCGTCTCTTTGGTTCGTATACTGCGAAAACCTCAAACTTACTTGGCACATAGCGTATCTGCTGCCGGATGTCGCCGCCCGGCTGGCGTACATCACGCACAGCCAGCTTGCGGGACAGCTTTTCCGTGCAGGCCAGCGCCTGCGCCTCGTACTCGATTGTTTTGCTTTTACTTCGCTTTCCCTTCCGGACTTCAAGGTAGGCTTTGTAAAGCACCTCAAAGCTGCACAGTTCTTCGTATGTCAAAATTACCCTCCGCTGGTTCGCGTTGCGGTAGTGGGCTGCATCCGGCAGGGATGGCCCACCTCAGCGGGATGTATTTATCACTTGCCTGCATCGGCAAGCGACAGGATGCGGTTTCCTTTGATGGGCGCACTGCTTTCAGCTTATGCCTACTCGTCACACGGTTCCATCAGAGCGGGGCGAACACCATAGGAGTTGTTGTACCAGTTGTTGTTGTTGGAGCCATCGGTGTTGACGTACCAGACGTAGCTGGTGACGCCGGTGTACGGAGAGCGCAGCCACCAAATGGCAGCGCCAGACAAACAAACCGCACCCTTTATGCAAAGCGGTTGCCCGCTGTGCGTTTACGGTTCCGGGTAAAGGACAGCTTTCAGGGCGGCAGCCTGTTCGGTCAGCCGTTTCCGTTCCGCTTCTGCCCGGAGTTTTTCGGCACGTCCGCGTTCCGACGTGAGCCACTTCATCGCCGGGTATTTTACGTCCGTGACCTTCTTTGTCCAGATACCGGCTTTCTTCGCACTGATGATACCTTCCTCCGTGCAGATGGTCAGGTATTCCAGCAGCAGAGAGCAGCCGTCCACAACTGCGCCGATCTTCTCAACGCGCTTGTCGTAGTCGGTCTGGAAATTGACGTTGTTCGCCGCGTGTGCATCCAGCAGGATTTGCCGGGCAGTCAGCCGGATGCCCTCACCGTACAGACGGAAAGTGCTTTTGGAAAAGCCCTCCCTGTCCCGTGTGTCGAGTGCATGGACGGCAGTGCCGCACACCTTCTGGATGTCGCGCACATCTTCGAGCGCCGCGACTTTCTGGATGATCTTCCGGGCATCGCTCCGGCTGATGTCATCGGTGACGATGCGGGTTGCCCTCTGAGTGTAGCGCAACAGCTCCCGCGCATTCGCGCCGACCTTGAATGTTTCAGCCATCAGAACTCCACCCTCGCCTGTTCTGCGTTCCACACGCCGGTGACGGTCAGGCCGTCAAGGCTGCTGAACGTGGCGGAAAAAGGATTTTTCGTCACGTTTGTGCCGAACTTCAGCTCAATGGCCTTGATGCTGGCGTTCATAGCTGCCACACTGGCACGGATGTCGCTGTGGGTGTTCTCCGCACCGTTGTGGTTGTCAACGGCCGCGCTGATGCGCTGGTCGGTTTCAGCCTTGGTGTATGCGTCCACCGCCGGACGCTGCGATTCGGTCAAATGGCCGTCAGCATCCAGCGTGGCAATGCCGCCCGGCACGCCGATCTGGTTAGTGCGGACAACATCTTCATCCGGCGCCTTGCCGGGGCCTGCGTTAAAAGAACCGTATGCCATTTAGGTTCCCCCTTCCTGTGCAGCCGTGTATTTCACGGTGCTTGTAATGTGATACTGTGCAGAAATTCTCTCGGTCGGAGCTTTGGCGGCCCTCAGCCGCAGCTTTCCTTCGAGGCTTTCGGTCGCAATAAAACCCACCGCACCCGCCACATCGTAAAATTCCGGCAGTACCGTAACATCCACAATGTCGGTAGCCAACAGGCCCGCAATGGGGATGTCACAATAAAAATAGCCGGGGGAGGAATCATCCTCGCCCCAGCCATCGACCGGAATCGTAAAAGACACCGCAGCCGTGACATCCTGCTTTTCGTGCAGGATGTCATCGGTTTCCTCGAATCCGTTTGCCGTTGCTTCGGAAAGGTCTCCGAGTGCGGTGTTGCACTGCTTGATGTGGCTGCAAAGCGCGGCAAGCCCTGTGCCCAAAAGCGTTTTGATCTTCGCTTTTGCCATAGAGCTTACCTCCTCATGTCTTAGTCAGCGTCAGCCAGCAGAGCGGCGATCTCCTCTGCGGAGAAGTCCTCCACGTCCTCGTCGTGCAGAACATTCTCCGGCTCGGTGTACACGACGACTTCCTTGCCGTCGATGTTCACGTTGCCGTTGGTGGAGCTGGCGGCAGTCTTGGTTGCGCCCTCAGAGACACCGGCCAGCTTTTCGCCCTCTGCATTGGTCATCAGACGCTTGCCGGTCTCAGCGGCCACGAAGTCGGCAGGCTTCTTGCCGGAATCGGTCGGGTTGCCGCTTGCATCCAGAGTGGCGAAGTTGCCAGCGGTGGCGTTCTTCGCCTTGTCGGCCTTGCCGGAAATGTCCACTTCCTCAGGGGTGGGAACATACAGACCGTCGTCCTTCAGGATCAGAGCGTTGCCCGCAGCAGCGGAAACATTGACCTTGACATCCACCTCATAGCCAGCGATGGTAACGGTGGTGGATGCATCCTTGCCGGTGGCCTTTGCCTTATAGGTATCGACCAGAGCAGCCATGTTCAGGAAAGAGTAGGTGCAGTTGTCGGGGTTCTCACCCTTGACGGCCAGAACCATGACCGGCTTGCCGTCCAGCTTGGGTTCGGTGGCGCCGGGGTAGGTCGCAGCATCGAACTTGAACTTGGCCACGAAGGTGGTCTTGGTCTGGTCGAGGAACAGCTCAGAGGGGAAGTCAACGGAGAAAGCAGCAGTGCCGCTCTTGTCGGTAGAGGTGTAGAAGTTCACGGTGTTGCCGTCAACGCCAAGAGACTTGATAGCAGCGTTGGCTGCGGTCTGCACAGGGGTAAAGGCGTTCTTCTTGACGAAAGTCTTCTTGATCTCAGCGGTCAGGTTGCGGATGGTGGTCTTGGTAGAAATCTGCTTAGACATAATAGTGTCCTCCTAAAAATTATTTCAGCATATCAACGATTTCCTGCTGCGTTTCTTCCTCGTTCAGCAGGTCTTCGCTCGTCATAACGGTTTCCTTGCGGACAGTCAGCGCGTTTGCACTGTCAAAGTCAAGGCCTTCGCCAATGCGGACGGCAATAGCGCCGCTCGCGTCACGCTTCAAGCCCTGACCGATGCTTACGCTACCGGTTTCACCCGAACCACCTCCTTTCCCGAACAGGGTTACGGTCGCCTGAATGTCTGCTTCCGGGATGCGCTGAGAAAAGAATCTGATGAAACCATCATGCGTTTCGCACCCGTTCAGGACACCCGCTTTGGTCGTAGTATAGAAGCTGCCGGGAGATACAACGCCAACGGGTACAAGCTCGCTGGTGCTGTCCGACAGTTCTGCATCATAAATGCACTGGTAGTAATCCATACCGCCAGCGTTTTCGTAATCATCCTCGCTGCGGGCGGGCTTCCACCCGTCAGCCGCAAGGGTGAGTTCGTAGGAGCCATAGTAGCCACCGCCTGTGCCGCCGTCCACCTGTTCCTTGATAAGAGCCTTTACCTGTTCTTCGTTCAGGATTTCCCCGGATTCAGACAGGTTCTTCACGGCTGCGCTGACCGCTGCCGTGATGGTAGTCGCATGGGCGCTGGCGTCGGCGTTGTGCTTCTCAATTTCGGCCTTGACCAGCTTCATAAGTGCCTGTACCTGCGGGGCCAATGTAAGGCTGATATTCGCTTTGTTCGACACAGCCAGCAGAATGTCAACGTCGAACGCAAAATTAGCGTTTGTGCCACTCGCGGGAATCTCGACGCCGCGCTCGTCCTGCATAAGGAACAGCAGGACCTCCTCCCCGTCGTTCAAGCGGCCGAAAACGCCCACCTGATGCATAAGGTAGGCGTCGTCTCCGCTCTCAGTATGAACGCTGACCTTTCGCGCGGGATGCCCGTCGTCGTCCTCGATGGTCTCAATGCCAAGCAGCATCAGTTCGTGAAGGTCGCCACTGACCGTAGTTTCTTCCGAAAGGTCTGTGTCAGCAGAGCCAGTACCGCTCACAGCGCGGGTAATCGTCAGCGCGCCGCCGGAGAGAGATTCCGACAGCAGGGCGGCACCGGCGGCGGTGTAGTTAGATTTTTCCCAACTCACGTTGTCTGTCCTCCAATCTTGATTGTGATGGTTTCACGCGCGTTCGCAGGCCCGCCAGCGGCAAACGCCCGCGCGCTGATGGTTTTCGGTCCGATGGTTCCCGGCAGCTTAACAGAGGCTTGCATCCGGGCTGCCCGGAGTGCTCCCGCAGCATATGCCGTCGCGCTGACAGCTCGCGGCTTAATAGTTCCCGGCAGTCGCACCGTGCAAGAAATTGTCGTACCGAGCGGAGCGGCTGCCGCGTATGCTGGCTGTACATCCGGTTTGTAGCTAAGAGAAAGTGACAGCGCAAGGTGCGCCGGTATTTTTCTCAGCAAACACTCGATGATGTCGCTCGAAAAGAAAGCCGATTCATACGGTGGCGATATGCAAACGTAGATTCTGCCCTTGCTGAATTTGACCTCTGGGGTGTCTCCGGTATAACCTCGGACGAGCTCTTTTATTTCAGGCGCGCCAATATGGTTCGCGCCAACAAAATACGACGCTACTAACTTGCGCCGAACCTCAAGAGTTCTGTTCTTGTTCGGTGCAATGTCGAGAAACGCCTCCATATCGGAGAGTGCAGCTGCGTCCATCATCGAGATAAAGGTATCGTTCGCTGCTGCGTCAACGCCTGCCTCGATTTCGTCGAGCTTTCCTCCTGCGGAACGCCAGATGGCATCCATCTCAAAAACGTCCCGGTAGAATACCGGGTAAAATGTTTTTAGCTCCTCATATACGTTTGGAAATCCATTAGGATACAGGGTCGGTTTCACTGACGTTCACCTCCCCTAAGACAAAGACCTCCTCTGTTCCGGTCTCGACGTTTGAGGTCTGACCGTTAAAGCGGAGGTTTTCGTAGTCCAGCACTCCCGTGAGGCCGTAAATAGTATTTCCGACCGTGCTAATACGCAGGGTCGGCGTTTCCCCGTCGTTCGCCGCAAGATTGATACTCTTGACTTGTGCCTTGAGTGCAGTCTGTGCTGCATCCTTGACCGTGGCAAGGTTTCCGCCCTTTGCCAACGTGACAGAGAACGAAATATCCACCTTTTTAGCGGTGGCTGCAACGGCCGTGAAGTGCGCGCCAATATTGGCCTGCCCTTCCCCCAATCCGGTTCCGCCCGGGTCGATGTACTCCTGCACACGCTGCACGACAGCGTCCGATGCCGGTCCTCCCTCCGTATCAATAAGAACTCCCTTGACGGTGTTCTCTCCTGCCCAAAGAGGGATGATGCGTGCGCGGCCGACGCCAGAAATGCTTTCGCACCACGTCTTATAGTGCTGGCGGTTTCCGTTTTCAGCCGGGCCCGCAATTTTCTCCTGAACTCGTTTTCGGAGGCTCTCGTCGTCCTCCTCGTCGGAGCCCGGCTCAAGTTCCTCCGCGATAGAACAGGCTGTGAGCTCGCGCAATGTTTCAACCGGAACGACCGCCGTTCCGGACAAAATATCATTTGCCGCCGTTCCGGTTTCCTCCGCTTCAATATAGAAGCCAAGGTCATCGTCCTGCGCCAACACAAAATATTGCCCATCGCAGAAAAAGCGTGTCCCGAGTTCCGGGAGCTCGCCCTCGTATTTGATGCGGTACTTTGCAGCGGAGGCAACCTGTCTATAAACGCCGTTTTCCTCGGCTCTCAGTGTAAGATAGTCTCCGGTCGCTGTCACCAAGAACACCATCTCGAATACCTGTTCAAGGTCTGCGTAGTATTTAGCGATTTTGAAAGCGATACCAGCGACAGCATCGTAGAAGATGCTGCCCTGCCGCAGGTCGATGCCATCTGGCGCGCGGCTCAAGATGTCCTCTAAAACCTTGTCATAGGTCTGGGCTTCAAACACCTTATATCACCTCCTCGACCTCTGTGGTCCCATAAATGGTGTCAGCTTTGAAATGCACGTTGCAGTAGTCCTCGTTGAACTCAAACTCAAAGTCATAGACTTTCAGAATACGACCGTCACAAAGGAGTGCATCCTCTACAAGCCTCGGGATTTCCGACTTGATAAGCTCCTCCGTCGCACTCTCGTCCTTGATGGTGTCCTTGATTTCGCTGCCATACTGGTTGTCGTACACAAGGCAATGGAACCGAGGCGTAAGAAGCGCTTTCTCGATGTATTGGTTGACAGCCTCGAGGCCATCAACTTTTCTAACGATGCGTCCGGTCTTGAGGTCGAGTTTATAGGTGAGCGACGGCTGCTCTTTCTCCTCCTCAATGCCGGATATAGCGATTGGAACAAAAACTCTGCTCATACGATAGCCCTTTCGAGCGCAATGTAGCTTTTGCCGTTGTTGAAGCGGAGAAGATACACGGACTCTCCAACCTTGAGCGCATTGTAAACCGTCATAAGCGCTCCTTCGATGACAAAGGTTTGCAACGAATGGATGTGAGCGCTCGCTTTGGAGCTCTCAACCTTGTGGTAGTCTCCCTCCGGCTGGTCCTTTGCTCCTTCATAAGGGCATCCGATTATGCCAGAGACTTTACCAGAACGGGAATCCAGCAGGTCAAAGTCGTGCCCATGCGCTCCACCGATATGGGTATTGCTGTCGATTTTTCCGCCAGCAAGAGATATATCAATGCGGGTCTGGTAGTCGGTAAGGTTGCGAGGGACAAGAAGCGCATTACCAGAGATTTCGAGCTTTTCGTCGTTCTCTATCTTGATGGTAAGCGGGCTTTCGTTTGTAACCGTGCCGACCACAATGCCACCATCGTTCGGGAGCATAGACATAAAGAGCTGCTTGAAGCTCGTTGCCTGTTCCGGGTCCATAGGCTCCTCCTATCCGATTTGACTGGCGTTCACCCATCCATACACGGTGCTCTGCTTGTCCGTGTGGATGATGTGATACGGGTGTTTTGCGTTCTTGCCTTTAGCAATGGCCGTTATTTTAGCAGGGCCCGCTTTTGGGCTGTTGGTCGGAGAGGTCGCGGTGGACGCCACATACTGCGGGCCTCCGGTAAACTGAACCTTATCTCCGACGGAGTGCGCGTTCTTTTTACTCGAGCCGCTACTCGTTTTGACTTTCCGCTCCGTGTCCGTCGCCATGTTCATGGTGAGGCGCATCGAATGGTAGTTTCCCTTAAACGTGTGGGTATCTTCATCAACATAGTAGCTGTTCGAGATTCCGAGAGGATTGATGATAATGCAGACTCCAATGCCAGAAATCACGTCCGGGATTCCGAGAGCCTCCACATTGAGTGACCTACTCGGGAGCTTCTCCTCCGCCAACATGGACTCAACCATGTCTGTGAGGTTTGCCTCCTCGGTATTACTGTCGGGCGTCGTGATGTCCTGCATAATTCCGATGGTTTTCTCGAGTTCCGTGTCAGCCTTTTGGGCGACAACTTTATCTTCTTTCGACAACAGCTTGATTCTGGTTTTCACCTTCTCGATGCTGCACGAGTAGTCGTAGTTTGAAAGGTTACTTCCCGCTTCAACCACCCACTGCAAGATGCTGTCTTTCCGCTTAATCAGGCTCAAGGAGCCGCCAGCAGAAGTAACATAGTATCTGATTCCGGTCGCCTTAAAAGTAAGGCTCAGAGCATCAAGAATCACATCACAGGCCGTTGTCTTTGCTTTCGGAAGTTCCGAAATCACATAGCCTGTGTCAGCGACATCCTTGTATGGAATCTGGAATCTGTTGCAGCAATCTTTGAAGATGTCCGAGGCCTTTTTCTGTTTGTAGTTAAAGCTGTCTTTGTTGTTCGACAGATAAATACCAACATCGTAGGCTTTGATGGTCATGGTCTTTTTTGCGCTCTGCTTCTGCGACATGATGATGCCGCGAAAAAGTTCTTCGCCCTCCCAATAGAAAACGCAGTGGTTTCCCTTGGTAACATCAATGCCGGAGCGGGCGTGTTTCCAGCCGTCATCGTCGATAAGCGAAACGGAAAGAGAGCGTGCCGGAGAGCCCTTGCGGCCGCTCCATGTTACGCTCTCAACCAGTTCGCTCATGTCGTAGGTGGTCTCGTCTTTGGTGACGAGAAATGTAATCTTGCCCATTACCTCACCTCACGGGAGCTGCAACACCTGTCCGGGATAAATCAAGTTTGGATTCTTGATTTTATCCTTGTTCAGTGCATAGATTTCGTTGTACCGGCCGCCGTCTCCGAGGGCCGTTTTCGAGATGTTGTAGAGGCAGTCGCCGGGCTTTACCGTGTAAGTTTTTGCCTGAACGCGGTTATCTGTCCGGGTCGAGCTCTTAGAGACGGTCGCCGTCCCAGCAGAATCAACTTTGACCTGCCTGACCTTGACCTCTCGGTACTCCTTGAGCTTGATTTTGTAGTAGATGCTGTCCGGGTCTCCGCCCTGCTCATAGGGCTGCAATGTTTGGATAGCGGCGTAAAAGTTCGCGCTCGTTCCGGTAAGGATAAGGTGAACCGGCTTGTCGCTGTTCTTCCACTCACACAGCTTTTGGAGTAAAACCTTAGGAGGGGTAATACTCCGGGTTTGAAGTCCCGGAAAATAGGTTGCCGGGAAAAAGCCTTCCCATGAAACCTCGACCGCCGGACGGTCTTGCAAGATAATAATTTCACCGAGGCCGCTGATGGTGACGCTTGTGTTCTTCGTTCCGAGGCTGACGCTGAACTTCTCTGGCAAAACAGGAAATTGCATTTTTTCCCGCTCGCCGTCGTGCGTAAGCCAGAGCTGCCGGTTACTCTTAAAAATCATACGCAAGGTCTCCTTCCTCAAAAATCTCGCCCTTAATGATGTTCATAAGGACCGGCTTCACATGGCGCGTCAGAACATCAAGGATTGTATCCTCGTCCGCTCCTGTTGCGTCAATGGAGCCGCTGCCATTGATTTCAAGGATGATTCTTTTCTCGCTGCGGTCTGCTCCACCTTCTTCGGATGGAGCAGACTGGCCGCCAGAGCTAAATGCCGCAGAGTTTTCGGTCGAAACGGGTGTCTCGTCGCCTCCAACCGCCGACAGGATTTTTTCGGTCTCCTGCGCGGGGAATACTTCGGAGCCTCTTGCTCCAACAATAAGCTCCGGGCCCTCCTCACCGGCGATGTAGACGTCCTCCGGTGCGGACAGCGTGCCGTTTGCATGGCCCGAGACTGTCGTGCTGGGTGTGGTGCTCAGGTGAGCGGCAGCCGCGTTTGCGACGGCTTGCGCCGCGCTCCCGGCCTCGCCAGTCATGGAGCGGATAGCATTGCAGTAAGCCTCAATGGTAGCTTTCGCTGCCGCTGCCGCCTCGTCGGTCATCTCCATTTTCTCGACCGTGCCGACCATCGTCTGCTCAATTTCGCCCATCTTCTCGTCGAAGTCGGTCTCAATCTTGGCAACGCTGTCTGCAAAGGCGTCCTTCGCCTTTGTGGTCTCCTCGAACTTGGAGTTGAACTCGTCCACGAACTTGGAGGCTGCTGCGGGCATACCCTCGGTGCTGCCGCCCAGTTTCTCGATATTCTGGATGATGGCGTTGATGTAGCCTGCGCTTTCCTCGCTGCCATCGCTCAACGACTTAATCAGGCCATCATCGAGGCCGTATTCTGCGGCCTTTTTGAGGTTTTCAGAGTAGAGGTTGAGGTAGTCCGTCTGGCTCTGCATGGCCTTTTCCATGTCGCTGACGGAAAGCTCCGACGAGGTTTTCATCGTGTCGAACAGACCGATTTGGCCCTCTATGCTCTCGCGGGCGGACTGGTAAGCCTTGTCGTAAGCTGCGGTCAGCTCGTCGAGAGCAGACTGCGCGGAGCTCGTAGCCATGCTAACAGCTTCGTCATAGGTGACGGTCTGGTTCTGCGCATCCTCGACCGCCTGTGCAACGCCGCGCCACTCGCCCTCGATGTCGGAGAGGGTCTGCTGGTTCTCGTCGTAGGCGGCTTGCAGTTCCTCGAGGGATTTCTTGTACTCGTCGATGTCGGAAGTCCACGCAATCCATGGACTGTCCTCGGTCCAGATGCCCTTGACCCAGTCGCCCGTGACGTCGTCCTGATACATTCCGCGCCGCTGACGCTCTGCATCGAGGTTCGCCTCCGCCTCGGCGATTTGCTGCTCAAGGCTGCTCTGTTCCTTCAGCAAGTCAACGTAGGTCTGCTGCTGCTCGGCCTTGTACTCCGAATCAGCCTGCGCCTTTGCGGCTTTCTTGATGGCCTCGACGGTCGCGTCCACGCTCTCGGTCACGCCGTCATAGGTCAGGCCGAGACCCGGGACGTCGGCGTTGAGCTGGTCGATGATAGCTTTCATCTCCGTGTAGCTCGCCGTCGTCTGCGAGTTCTGCGAGGCCAGTTCCCCGAGCCGCTGCGTCAAGGCTAGTGTACCGAGCTCCTGCTCCTTGATGCTCGAGGTGGTGCTGTTGTAGGCGTCCATGACCTTGTTGTGGCTCTCGACGAGTCCGTCGCACTCAGCCACAAACTCCTTGACGGTCTGCCGGTTGGCTTCAAACTCGTCGTTGAGCTGGTCAAGCTGGTAGCGCAGGCTGTTGGCAGCCTCGGAGTTCTCTCCGTACTGTTCGCAGGCTGCGTTGTACTGGTCGTTGAGGTTTTGCAGCTCGTCGTACTGGTCGCGGCAGGTAGCCGTCATGCCCTCGTACTCGTCGCTCTGGGTAATCAGAACTCCGGTTAGGGTGACGGCTGCCGCTGTGACAGCAACGATGCCTGCGGCCGCAAGGACAAACGGGTTAGCCGCCAGTGTCGCGGTGAATGCCTCCGTCACAAACTTCGCAGCCGTGGTGGCAATGTTGTAGGCAGCCAGCGCGCCGGTGAATCCGCCCACGCCAACCGCAATGGCCGAAATAGCCGCTACGACGGCCGGGTGCTCGTCCACAAAATCGCTCATGCCCGCAAATACCGAGGTGAATCCCTCGTATACCTGCGTGAGCGCGGGGTTAAGCACGTCGCCGACAGAGATTTTCAGGTTGTTGAAGGAGTTCTCCATCCGCTGTTTGCTCTTGTCGGTCGTGTCTGCCATCGTGGAGTATGCCTTTTCGGTTGCGCCTGCGCTGGTACGCATGGAATCGAGGACGCTGTTGTACTTGTCGGCTCCTGCGTTGAACAGAGACAGCGCGCCGATACCGGCCTCTGTGGAGCTCCACAGGGCGTTGAACGCGGTGCTGTCTCCGTCTACCGCATTGCCCAGCATTGCCATCACATCGCCGAGTGAATAGCCCTGCTCCATGAGCTGCGCAAAGGTCTTGCCGGTGGAGTTCAGCAGGACCTCCGAAACGTCGCTGCCTGTGTCGCCGAGCTCATTCAGCATCGATTTGAGGTAGGTGCCGGATTCTGCGGTGGCGATACCGTTGGCGGTTAGGACGGCATAAGCCGAGCTAAGATTGTCCATCTGGACGTTGTAGGCAGACGCCAGAGGAATGACCTTGCCGACGCTCTGCGCCAGTTGGTCCACGCTCGTTTTGCCAAGGTTCTGCGTGGTGATAAGGTAGTCGGAAAGCTGTGTAGCATCCGACGCCGCAAGCCCGTAGGCATTGATGGCTGTCGTCAAGACGTCCACGGCCGTAGTCGCCGACGTAAAGCCGCCGACGGCCAGTTTGGTCGCGGTTCCTGCAAAGGACGCCGCATCCGCTGTATTGACGCTGGCGGAAATGGCCTGATAGGTTGCCTCCGCCATATCGCTGGCTGCCTCGCCGGTCTCATTGGAGTAGGTGCGCACCTCTTTCGAGATGTCACTCAAGGATTTCTGGCTTGTGTCCGCGATAGTGGCGACCATTGCGGTGGAGGTCTCGAACTGTGCGGCCGCTTCGGAGCAGTCAAAAAAGCCATTTTTAATCTCGTTCAGCGTGGCGGCAATTCCGGCCGACGCAAGGACGCCTTGCAGCTCCTTGATGCCGTCGCGGCTCTTTTTGCTCGATTCCTCACTCTGTTTGCCAGATTCCTCGGATTTATCACCGAACTTCTCGACTTCCTCCGAGGCTTTACGGGCTGCCTCCGCTGCCTCGTCGAGGTTTTTCTCGGTCTCGGTCGTTTTTTCGGACAGATTCTCGGCAGAATCGGCCGCCTGACCGGTGGCCTTTTCGTAGTCCCCGATGGCCGAGGACAGGTCATCGACGGAATCAGTAGCGGTATCGGCACTTTTAGCGGTCTGTGTGGCCGTGCGGGAGACTTTGCTCAACGCTCCGTCAGCCGCCGTGCCAGTGTTCTCGAACGCTTCGAGCGCTCGCTCACCGCTCCGAGTCATTTCGTCAAACTTGGAGGAAATCTCGTCGATGGCCTTGAATGTAACTTTCAAAGTCGCCATAATGTCCTCCCGTCACCTTACCGGATTATGTCCCGCCTGCACGGGTGCGCAGACTCCTCCTGCTCGGAGGCGATGTAAAAGAGCTTCTGTCTCCGAGTCATCCGGTCGAACTCCTCCGGTCGGAGGCCGTGCCGTTGCCACAGGACATGGGCCCAGTACGTCTCGCTGCCCGCGCTGCGAATCAGTTTTTTGCGTCGTCAATTTCCTTTTCGTCGGCCTGCTTCTGCTCCTCCTCGGAGAGCTGGCCGCCGATACCCAGCAGGGCCATAACAACGCGGGTGACATGGGCGAACTCGTCTGCGCGGGAGAAAACCTTCTCCGGCATCATGGTGACGTCCACGCAGTTGTAGTATTTCATCAGCTCCGGGTCGTCCAACTTGGGGTACTGCAACGCATCAACGATGATGTGGCGGGTGGCCTTCGCGTTGTCGCGCTCGTCGCGGAAAACCACATTGCCGCCGCTGATATACGGGTTGCCCTTGCCATCCAGCGCGATGCTCCGGGTGTGGTAAGCCTCGTTGATTTCACGAATGTGCTCAGAGGACAGGACCTTGACTTCGAGCTGAATAACCTTGCCGTTCTCGTCCTTGAAGCTCTCCGGGGCCGGAACGGTGACAACCTTTTCAACGTCAGATGCTTCGCGCATGAAATATTTCAGGTTCTTGCTCATAGCTTTTCCTCCAAAATAAAAACAGAGCCCCTCCGCCTTGGAAGGGCTCTGTACTCGTGTAGCCGACATGGATGCCGGTTACATCAGATAATATCCTTGATGTTGAATGCGATGGCGTCATCAACAACGCCGCTGCTCTCTGCGTCCAGCGCGGTCAGAGGCAGGTCTCCGGTCATAACGCAGCCGACGCAGGTCAGCACGTCAGAGCCGTGGGCCGCATAGAAATCCGAGTTCGTGTCATCCATGATGCCCTGAATAACCAGCTCCGGAGTCGCGCCAGATGCCAGATACTCTTTGATTTTCGTCTTGAGCCAGTTGGTCGTCCTGCGCCGGGTCATATTGCCGGTGATGGTCGCACCAATCCAGCGCGTGGAGGGCGTTTTCTCGCCGAGCTGGCGGCCGGTCCACGTTTCGGGCGTAAAGTTGACGGTCATTTTCACGCTGTCCAGAACTTCGACGCCGTCGATGAACGCATGGCCCTCACGGAGGCTGATGGGATTCTTGTTGTACTGCATAACTTACCTCCTTTTCCTTTAGCGGGTCTTGACGGTGAAGTACAGCTTCTCGGCCGAGTCCACAGGCTGGATGGCAACAATGAAATAAACTTCGTCGCCACTACTCAGACTCTCGTCGATATTAAAGTCCGCGTCATAGTCCACGTTCTTGATGGCCCCCATTTCCTCGTACTGCTTGAGGATGGTCTGGCCGATACCCTTCATAACAGACCAGCCCGTCGGGCTATTGTCATACTTATTGGGCGGGAAGTTGTTCTGGATGGTCTCCTGAATAGAGTCCAGCACACGGATAACGCGGTTCTTCCGATAGGTCTTGTCCTTCGGCTTGTTGAAGGAAATGAGGGAGTTGATGTCGTATTCGATGATAACATTGCCTGCCTCGGAGTAGGAGAAGAACATCTCGCCGTTATTGATAGCGGCAATAGCTGCTTCATTATCCTTCGGGTCCACAATGTCGGTCGCGCCGTTGTACAGCTCATAGGTGTTGGACTTGACGCAGCTGGCGGCTGCCGTAATGCCAGCGATGAACGCACAGGCCTCCGCATGGGTCAGCTCCACGTCGTCCACAACGACCGAGTTGGTAACATTGATGACACCCTCGTGGTCGGGTGTCTTTGCATCAGGCAGGACGACGTTCACGCCCTTGCCCATGCTGTCGCGCATATACTTGATTTTGGTGATAGCCGCGGTCTGGAGGGTCGTCTCCGTAACGGGGAAGCAAAGCGTGTTGAAGTGGATGCCCTCCATCTTATCAACGAACGCCGTCACGTCGCCGTTGGAACTCGCTATCTTTTCGCCTCCGGTCAGTTTGAGGCCCGCAATAGCGGTAAGCTCACCAGTGCCAGAGAAAGTAACCAGCTTGTCATCACTGGCAGCCTCCTGAAGTTCCTCGATAGTCTTAACGCCCTCGTATACAGCGGTCGCATCTGCGTCCAGATATACGGTAACATCAAAGCCTCCGGTAGGGTTTTCGACGACCGAAACATGAATATCGTTACCGCGAGGACCACCATATTTTGCCTTTGCGGTAAGCTGTTCTGCCGTGCCAGTTGCGGCCGTGCCATCCTCCGTAATGTAGACGATGACCTTGGAGGCCTTTTTGAAAGCCTCACGAATAAGCAGCATGTGCTTCTCGGCCGTGTCGTACACGCTGCGGCCGAGCTCCACACTGTAAGCATCCGGGGCCGCTGCCGTCAGGGTGATGGGCGTCTTGGCGGGACCAAAATCGTAGCCAATCAGAGGCAGCAGCACGATGCCGCGTTCGGAGTTGCCGACAACGTCGTTGCGTTCGCTCTCGAAGTTGATGTATGTACCCGGCCGCGTCTTGCCAGCCAGCTTATCGTATTTACCACCTGCCATTAGACACGCGCCTCCTTCCCGAGCCAGTCATTGATATGCTGCTGCATTTCATTGACGGTGTATTCGCCGGTCATGCCAGCCGTTGCGCCTGCAAACGTGCTGGCCGAGACGTTAAAAAGCGTCTGGCAAGCCTTTGCCAGACGCTCAACAGGGAACTTCTGCGCGGTCTGTGCCGCGCTTGCGTTCTTCTCTGCCATGCAGATACCTCCTATTCAGTTTTCCCCTCGGCCGCTTTGAGGTCGAGGTTGTAGTGCATTACCTTCTGGCAATCCACCCTGTTGTACGGGCGGCGGCTGTCCCAGTGGAGTGTGAGCTGGGCCGTGCCTGTGTCCAGCCGTTTCACTCCTCCGGGGTCTTTGAGCCGTACTCCGCCTCCTGCTGCTTCCGTCTCGTCAATGAGCGGAACCAGCAGGCGGGCTGCGCAGAGGGCGTTCATGGCCGCTGCCGCGCTTGCGTAGGCGTCCTCGTCCGTGCTGGCGAAAAACTGGATGTACCAGTCATATTCCACCGCATAGGACGCGAACGTGTCGCCGAGAGGTGTGAGCTCCGGCTGCGGAAAGAAAACAGAGGGTACGACGAATCCCTCCGGGATGTCCCAGTAATAGGGCGTAATCCCGGGTACGGAATCGAGGATAAAGCGGATAACGCTTGCGATTTCCTGCTCTAGGGTAGCCATAAGTCTCACCTCACAAAAAATCCTTGAAATACTCGTCCAGCCAGCTCTGCAGCTTCTTTTCGAGCAGCTCCGGGTAGAGCTTTTCGAGGATTCTGATGGAGCTTTCCCAGTAATGGGAGCCCTCCACCCATTTCATTTTCAGGACCATCCCGGTCTTTTCTCCCGGGGTGTAGATAAAGCGGTCCTTTCCGTTCGCCTTTTCCCAGTGTCCGGGAACGAATCGCCTCTCTATCCCTTTCGGGTTGGTCCAGTGGCCGTCATTTACGAACTTGGCGTACTCGACGTTCGTGCCGACCTCAAGGGTCAGGCCGTTCTCGTCGAGCGTCCATACGTTCTCCTCGTCGCCTTTTTGAAAACTGTGGAGCAGCAGCCGATAGTCCAGCACGTTCCGGCGAACGATTTCATCTTGCAGAATGCGTAGGAACTCCATGCCGAGCCCTTCAAGAAACTTGTTCAGTGCTCGCTTGAAATCGCCCTGCGCGGCCGTTCCGAGCCGCTTGACGAAGTTTTCGAGCTCTACTGTATCGAATGTCACCTGCGCCATTACAATGGCCTCTGTTGGGCTGTGCGGTATATCTTTACCGTCATGTGATGCCCTCGGATGTTTCGCGGTTGACCTGCGGTGTATTCGAGCCCTGTTTCGCTGCTGACGATTTTGTCGTTGAGCCTGACGTCCGTTCCGGCCGGGAGCGTGAGCTTTATGTCGCTGTCCATATCGTTCTGCGGTTGCTGCTGGGCGATTTGGATGGACGCGCTACGCACTCCGAAATGGCACGGGACTTCTTCGAGGTCCGGCTGTTTGGGGTACTTGAACTTGGGGGAGCCGGGGAGCCCGTAGCCGGGGCTCGCGCTCTCCTGCTGGGTGTGGTAGATACTGCAACGATGGTCAAAGAAGTCCTCAATAGCCATTGGCTCAGAGGCTCCTTAACCGCATCGTGACGCCGTTGAGCGGCTGCACGACGACGTAATCGTCCAGCAGGCTCTCCACGCCCAGTTTCCCGACGTCGATGATGCTGCTCTCTGCCGTGTAGGAGTAGTCGTCAAAGGTCTCGCTTTTGAGGCGGACTTTGGTCTGCTCAACGGCATTGTGGGCGTATGCCTCCGCGATAAGGAGGACCGCCGTCTTGACATTCTCCGGGATTTCGGGGTATTTCTCCGGGTCGTCGAATCTGTTGTTGCAGTAGTCGATGACCCAACTCTCCGCCCGGGAAATGTCAATTTTGAGCTTGCTGCCGGCGCGGTTCTTTACTTCCTCAAACTCGGTGTACTCCTTGAGTTCCTCCGGCGTGACCCACGGCCGTTCGGCCATTAGTCCTCCGGGTTGATGATGGCGGCCGCTGCGGCTGCATCCGCCTCATACTCCTGAATCTTCTGCAAAATGCTGGCCTTAGTGGTACAGCCAGTCAGGTCGATGCCGTTGTCCTCGGCAAATTCCTTGAGCTCGTCGAGCTTCATCTTGGAAATGTCGGGGACTTCCACGGGCTCCTCGGCGACGGCCGCGACGACCTCCGCCTTGTCCTTGCCGGTGGTGTCCACGCCCATATCGTCGGCGAGCTTGTTGAGCTGCTCCTCGTCCATCTCGCCGAGGAAGTCGGCGTCCAGATGGCCGGTGACGGTGTGAGCGTCAGGGAGAGCCTCGAAATAACCGCTTTCCAGCAGTGCGGTATATTTCTCGGGGTCGTCCACAAAGACGTCAGGATGCGCCGCAGAGGCGCGCACAACGCCATCATAGGACAGGCCCTTAATCAGTCTAAGGTGCATAGCGTCCTGCCTCCTGTCAGATGGATGCCAGACCGGTCACAATGGCCGTTGCGTCCAGCTCCTCGACCAGCGTGTCGAAGTCGAAATGCACGACGTAGAAACGCTTGTCCTGATAGATGGCCTCCGGGCCCTCCGTGGTCTTGCGGATGACGACGCCATAGGAGTTGACGACAACGAGGTTCTTCGGGTCGGTCAGCATGATAACGTCATCGGGCAGGGCCGGGACCTCGACGACAGGGACGCTGGCGGGATTCTCGACGCGCTTATCGGTGATGATGCCGCCTGCGGTGACTGCCTGATTCAGGATGTAACGCTCCCATTCCTGACGGCGGTGGGGGGACATCAGCCAGCGCAGAGAGCCGTTGTTGAACTTGTCGGGGACTGCGCGCAGGCCCTTGTAGAACACATCCAGAACCATCGCGCCGGAGTTGATGCTGGACACATCGACGACGTGGCCGCCCTCCTTGAACTGCTTGACCCAGCCGTCGTTCACCTTGAGGAAGTCGGCGTCATCGACAGTACCCAGCTCGGTGGCCTCGCCTGCGTCAAATGCGCCCGCGGTGTGGGTGGCGGTGTACTGGTAGACCTTGTCGTTGTATGCGACGAGGTCGCCTGCGGTGTAGGATGCGGAGGAGTTGAACTCCTTGACCTTGGCGAACTTCTCGTCACCGTTGAGGCACAGGTCCTCGCGGTCGCAGCCAATCTGACGGGTCATCAGGTTGGTTACGATGGTCTCGTAGTTGGAGCCCTCGATGTTTTCACGCAGGGTCTCCTCCGTGATTTCCCACGGCAGGCGGACGGGAGTGCAAGCATATTCCAGCTTGCCATGCTTGACACCAGAACGATAACCGTCGTCCGTGTTCTCGGTCTTTTTGCGCAGCAGGCGGCGGCCGACGCCAATCTTGTCGATTTCGCCGGTCTTTGCTTTGCGCAGCTCATGGCGGACGAGGCCGCTCAAAGGAGTTGCCTCAAAGGTCTGCTGAATGAACTTCTGCGCCTGCTCCGGGTTCAGCGCACCGCCTGCGGCCAGACCGGCGGTAGTGATGGTCTGACCGGCGGCGTTCACGATTGCCTTGTTGCTTCTCATAGTCATGGTGCTTGTTCCTCCTTACAGGATGCCAGCGAGATAATGCGGCTCGGACTTCTGGACGGGGTCCTCCTCCGGGTCGCCATCATCGTTCAGGTTGGTCGGCAGGCCTGCGGCCTTGCGGACGGGTGCAACAGCCTTTGCAACAGCCTTTGCGACGACGTCGGCCACGTTCTCTGCGGTCAGCGGCTCCGGGGTCTTTTCAGGCTCCTCCTGCTGGCCGAGGGCTTTCTTGACGGCCGCCTCGACCATCTTGCCAACATCCTCTGCGGTCAGAGCTGCGGGCTCTGCTGCCGGTTCTGCGGCTTTCTGGACGGGGTCGGTCGCGGGCTTCTGCTGGGTTTCCAGTGCCTTGGCGACGGCTGCCGCCACGGTATCTTCGATTTCTTTCTTGGTCACTTCGGTTTCCTCCTGTTCTTCTTCGGGGAATTTGTCGAGGAACTCCCCGAGGTTGGTGTAGATGGACTGCAACGTGCTGCGGTTGGCCTTGCTCATGGCCTTGCCAGCCTTGACGACGGCGCAGCTCTCGAGCGATTTTGCAACGGGCTGCCCCTCGGTGAGCAGCGCGGTGACGATGTTGTTGAAGTCGGTAAGGGCGTCGCGGATGGTCTCCTCGTCCGAGGCGAACTCCCAACGGTCGTTCACCCAGTTGTACCGGTACAGAACGTCGTTGAGGGCGTAGAACGCGGTCCAGAAGTTGTCGCTCTGGCTGCGCTTGGTGTAGTTGTCGGCAACTTCGCCTTTCTCGACAACATCAAAGCCGAGGGCAGCGGCCATTTTCTTAACGAGGCCGCGCATACCCTTTGCGGGTTGCTGCTCCTCCGCCTTTGCCACTCCGTCCTCGGGCAGAGGGTCGTCTGTGTCGCTGTACTTGCCGACGCCGCCCATGGAAAAGCCGGTGATTTCGCCTTTCTGGACTTTCTCGAAAATATCCGGGTCGTCCACCTCGACGGTCATCATCCATGTGCCTTTCTTGATGGCCTGCTCGCCGATGCTCATATCGCACGGAGCGACATAGCTTTCGACGACGGCTGCCTTTTCGAGCGGCTCGAACGAGTGCTGCACGTCCACCTGATTGCCGTTCTTGGCGAACCAATACGCGGCCTTGGTGATTTCCTGCTCCGTCATGTAATTGCCGTGGGCGTCCTCGGTGAGGGGCTCATAGACAATGCCGGTGATGTAGTGGCTGTCAGCATCCGCGTTGACGATGCGGCCGTAAGAAGCAAAAGAGGCGGAGCCATGCTCCGCCTTGGTGATAAGAAACTGTTTCTTGTTGGCCGCCTTGTCTACGAGGCTGACGAAAGAAATTTTTGCATCTGTGATGGCGTATGCTTTCTCGATTTTGCTCATGGTTTTCTCACCTCCTCTCTACGTCCCTAGGTAGGGCGTCTAATGGTCGGTCGTGTGCCCTTTCCGGTGCGCTCAAGGAGTGCAACATCAAACGGCTTGCGGCCTATATCCTCAAGGGACGAATAGAACCAAACGGCCGTATCGTCGCTCTCGGGCTCGTCTACGATGGAGAAGATGCGCCGGAGCTCGTCCTCCGGTGCGTCTGCCGGTGCTGCGCACCACTTGACGATGCGCAGCCTCCCGGGGAGCTGGTATCTCTCGACCCTCTCCACATGGTACTTGGGCTTGAAAAGGCGGCGGATGATTGCCGACACGATGCGGTCAAGCGTTTTCCAGCTCATGCGTAGTCCTCCTCGTTGATGCCTGCGCGCGCTTTGTTCTGCGCGTCGAGCTCTTTTTCCCACTCCCCGTCGTCCTCCGCGATGGCCTTCGCTTGGAGTGCCTGCCGCTCCTCAAGGGAAAGGCCGAGGACCTCCTCGCTTACGACCGGCTGCAAAAGGCAATGGCAGTTGACGCTCTCTTTCGGTGGGAGGCAAATGTCTCTCGGGGTCATGGGGTAATAGGTGTTCCCGTCGGCTCCAATCAGGGTGAACGGCTGGTCTTTGGGAACGCGGACGCCGTCCATGTCCACATGGTTCTGTCTCGGGTCGTTCCGGTACGCTCCGGTGTGTTTCCACATCTTCTCCTCGACGGCCGGGCTCTGGATGTAGCTTTCGAGCTGCGCGTAGCCGTGCGCCCGGAGCACCTCCGTCAGAGCCACGCGCCTCGCGCGGTAGCCCGGGGAGCGGATGCCGCTGTCTGCAATGAGGTTTGCGACGTCGTTGACGCCCTTGCCGTCGTTTAGGCCCTTTTGCAGGACTGCCTCGATTTCGGTCTCAGTGTCCAGCTTCATGACGTCGGCGAGGTCGCTGCTCCACGAGCTTATCCAATCGGTTGTCCGCTTGGTGAGCTTTGTGACGGTGAGCTCTGCATCCGTTTTCTGGACGTAAGCCTCAACATACGTCGGCATGATGGTGGAAAACTGAGTATGGAAAACGTCGAAAAGGTCCCGCGCCAGCTTGCTCTTGTTCTTGAACTTCGGCCAGTTATCCTTGAAGAAAGTCTCAAGGTCGATGGCGTCCGCCAGCTCCTTGAGCAGGTCGTCGGCGTTGTCCTCGAGGAGCTTCGTCACGACCTCCTCGATTTCGTCCACGGTATTCAGGCTCTCTTTCGCCTTGAGGTAGCCCTCCATCGTGAGCTGCTCGTACAAGTCGTTCTCCGCTTTGGCGAGGTAGGCGTCGATGGCCTTGATTAAGGGTCCGCAGCGCAAGCACTTCACTCCGCTTCGCCCTCCTCCTGTTTCATATCGACCAGCAGGCGGCGGACCTCTTTCATCACGGCGACGAGTTCCGTCTCGTTGGCTGCCGCCGCTTTCTGAATCTGGCCGTCGAGCTGCTCCTCCACACTAGGCTCGCCCTGCTGGGCGTTCTGTGCGGGCTTTGCCTCCGGCTGTGCGTTTTCCTTACCGGCGTCCGAACCGCCATTCTGCGCCACGCTGGGGCTGTTTCCGGTCACGGCGAGGGCTGCGGCTCGCTGCTGTGCGTTGGTAAACGCGAGCGGAATGTCGCCCCACTCCTCTGGGAAGTCCTCCGAGGTCTCGCCGAGGGCCTTGTACAGGACGCTCTTAGCCTTGTTCGGGGTGAGGCCGCCCGCGTTGTTGCAGACGGTCAGCAGCTTGTACAGGTCGTCCGGGTTGGAAACATCCGGCGCGCGGAAGAATACCTCGACGTACTTGAACTGATAGCAGTTGAGCAACCTGTTGTTGATGGCCCACGCCAGACGCCGCCGCTCCGGCTGGAATACCTGTTTCTCGGTCACTTCCATGGCCGTCTGCGCCGTCGCGCGGTTGAAGTCCGTTGTGTAGCCGGTGTAGAGGTCCGGGAGCTGGAACGCACTCTGCACCTTCCGTCTGTTGTTTTCGAGGTAGTCTTGGAAAAGCTCGTCCTTTTGCAGAATGGCTGCAAGGTCCTTGACCTCGACCTCTGGCCGGTTCTCGGCGTTGAATCCGGTGCGGTTGTCTGCCGCCTCCGTTTCCAGCACCATGAAACTGTGCTGACCCGCCTCACCTCGGATGCCGTTCATGTACTCCTTGAGCTTGGCGAAACTATCGTCCGTCAGGCTGCCGCCCTTCACCATAATCAGCAACGGGGTGTGGCGGCCGTTCAGGAAATAGTTATTGTTGAGGCTCTCTGCTCTCCGGGCTCCGTCTACGGTCAGGATGGAGCCAACCCACCGGACCTTGCCGTATGTGGCGGTCCCGATGGCGAACTCGATTATTTCGTTGGCGCGGCTCTTGAACTCGAGCTCGGAGACGTACTCTCCGCTCGTCGGGTCCATGATTCGCGGGTCTCCGAACTCTTTGTAGTAGACCGTCTTGCCGTTGACGGTCTGCTTGTACTTGCGGAACTTTCTCATGCGGGTCTCGGTATGGTCCCGGTGGAAATACTCCACCTCGACGCGCGGGTCCAGTCTCCGGCTCTTTTCCACGCTGGGGGTGTCCTCGATGAACTCGAGCTGCGTGACGTTCCCATCCATGTCCCGGATGACCTCGGCGTAAGCGCAGCCGTAGGTTTCGCGGGCCTCCACAATATCCTCGAAAAGCTCGTTGCTCTCCTGTTCCATGTTGAGCATATCGACGACCTCTGTGGCGTGGTCCCACTCCGCTTTCATCTCCGGGGTTTCGTCGGCGTCGGCAAAGTCGTCTTTGTACCGGATGTCAATGCCAAATCCGGCGATATTGGACTTGTAGGCCCGGATGCACTGCGGGAGTATGGTGCTTTCGTCTACCATCTTGGAAAGCCCTCGGAGGTCAAACGGCGGTTTTGTCCAAATGCCTGCCGTGTACGCCTCCTCCGGCGAGATTTGCAGGGAGCCGTCTGCTTTGGCGATGGGCTTCATCTCGCCGCGCTGCTCCGGGTCGTCCGCTTTAACGATGCGGACGCTTACCCGCTGCTGGGCGGGCTGCTTCTTGTCGCTCACTTCTTAACGTCTCCTCTCCTCTTGGGTTTGACCGGCAGGCACAGCAGGAGGATGCAGTCGGCCTCGTCGGGCGAGTGCATCCCGCGCTTCTTCATGGCGTCCTTGCTCTCCACTCGGATTTTGGCGTCGTCGGTCATGGAATACTTTCGTGTGGAAAGCTGGCCGACGAGGTCGTTATCATTCGGGAGAATGAGCTGGACGGGCTTCTGGACGCCCTCCGGCGTCTGCGGTGCAAGCAGGTTCTTCACGACGCTCATCATGTAGGTGGTCGTGTCGTAGTAAAAATCATGGCGGATGCGCTGGCCGAAGTAGACCGGGATAATATCCATCCACCAGAACCGCTCCGGCTGCTCGCGCTTAACGCGCTTGAGGCGGTCTGTGACGCCGCCGCCGAGGCCGCTGTCGTCTATCTTGATGGGGATGGCCTTGTCGAACCGGTACTTTTCCATGAGCCTTAGGCCGAGCTCCATGATGTCGTCGGCCGTCTGCATAAGGTCCTGCCCGCTCTTGCGCTTGTAGAACATGGCCTTTTCGTCCACCTTGTAGCCGATGACAGTGCGGTCGTCGCCGTAGCGGGCAACGTCGCAGCCGATGTCGATGCGGGCGGGCTTTGTCGGTTCCGTCCATTCGGTCATAATGGATTTTTCGACGAGCGGCAGAGGGATGAAAACATCGTTCTCCTGCCGGGGGAACTCTCCGGCGACACGAACACGGAAAACGTCCGAATCCTCGCCGTACATCTGGATGATGGTTTTGACGAAGTCGTCCGAGACGCGGCTGCTGTTCCGGCCGTCAACATGGAACGTGGTGTAGCTGCCTCTGTTCTTGTGGTGGCTGTCATAAAAAAAGCCCGACAGCTGTGTCGGGTTTCCGCACATGAGCAGCCGCGCTCCGGGCGTTGAAAGCGCGCCCAACACCGGCTCGAACACCTTGTCGTCCACGCCGCTGGCCTCGTCGATGATGTAGAGGATGTCGTCGGCGTGGAATCCCTGCAGGGCGTCCGGCTTGCTGGCCGTTCGGGCTACTGCGAACCACTCCTCGGGGTACTGCTTCATGTAGACCTTTTCCTTTGTCCACATCAGCTCCCGCTCGAGGGCTTTATTGTTGCGCAGCCACTTGCTTATTTCCGCCCACAGAATATCGAATAGCTGATGCTGCGTCGGGGCTGTGCAAGGGATTTTGGGGAATGGCCGGGTTGACATGAACCATATAACGGTCCACGCCTCGACTGCGCTCTTGCCGATGCCGTGGCCGCTGCGGACGCTCGTCATCTGGTTCTTTGCCACAGAATCCAATATAGCGCGCTGGTTCTTGTCCGGTGTAACGTGGAGCAGGTCCTCGACAAAATCAGCCGGGTGGTCTGCGTAGTACAGGATAGCCTCTTGGGTCATCATGTCTGTTCTCCTCGTTTCCGGTTCTCGTATGCGGCCGCGATTTCATCGGCGAGGGAGAGCGTGGTTTCCTCCTGCTCCTCCGCCGTCTTGCCTCCGGCCGTGACGCCTGCCTCCTCCATCCGGTTATCCCGCTCAAGCTCTGTGGCCTTGTCGAGGAACTGGATAATGTCTTTTGGCGTCATCGACCCGTCCGGCAGATTCTTGAGCTCCGCGAGGGCTTTCTCTTGGAGCTGCAAGGCGATGCCGATGTGGCGGGTCCTCATTTTTTTGTACTTTCGGAGTGCCTCTTGTCGGGCTACGTCATCCAAATGGTTGTCATACGCTCGGCAGCGTTCTCCCCACTTTTTCTCGCGGCTCCAACGCTTGATAAGCGTGTCACTCTTGGATAACTGTTCGGCAACGACCCGTAGGCTCCTGTTTGAGCCCATGTCTCGGTAGATGGCAAATGCCTCGTAGGCCTGCGCGCTTTCGCCCGGTTGACGCTCCCAAAGGTCGTCTTTGGTCCTATTCGGCATTGTCCTCCTCTCCTCACTTTCAGCTCTGTCCCGGGCTGCGAGGCTCCGCGCCCGTAATCCAGAATAGGGTGCTTTCCGGTGCGATGCCGGAGCTTCTAAACCACTGCATCGTCTTTGCCTCGTAGTGAGGATGCAGGCGAATGCCCCCCCATGTAGCCGCTGCGGACTTCTCATAGACGAATCCGGGGCTGTGGAAAAGGTCGTGGTACTCAAACTCTCGGTCTGCGCCGTACTTTTTGAGGGTCTCATGGATGAATCCGCGCCGGTCCGGGGCCGTGGCTACGAGGTGCATCCTCTTGACCCTTTTCCCGTACCTGTGCAGTCCTATCATCACGCCGGTGGCGGTGATGCCGCTGCCGCAAGTCATCACGAGGTTTTCTATATCGTCCGGGAGGTTCTCTGTCTGCGCCGCAACTGCGGTTAGCAACGTGTCGCCGTACCCGATGATATTGATGCCGTACTGGACAATAAAGCTGTTTTCCTGCGCCGCCAGCTCTTTTGCGCGGGCGTGTAAAATGCTGTGGCGGCCGGAACGTGCTGCGAGCACTATGGACGCCCCATATTTCATCGCCAGCCGGGGCATAGGCAGAGCCGCAACGCTCTCCCGGGTGGTTCCGCCGTACACGATTCTGCACGGCATCCCGTTTGCCCGGGCAACCGCTGCGGTGATGGGTGCTTGCGGGGAGTGGATGCTGCAATACGTCAGCAGGCTCTTGTAGTCCTTCTTGACGCTGTTCACCAGCATCACACATTGCCGGAGCTTTCCTCCGTTCACCTCTCCGGGGCCAAACGGGGCGTAAAGGTCGTCCCGCTTGATGCGCAGCCCGTCTACCTCCTGAACCGGCGTCAGGCTGTACTCATTCATCCAGTCCAAACACCTTTCTGTGATAGTCGGTCTTTTTGGCGAGCTCCTCCTGCATCAGGCCGTAAAAGCTCTGTTTCGCAATTTTGCGCCCGCTGCCTGCGCTCTGGTTCAGCGTCTTGAACGGTCCGCCTGTTCCGACTTCTTTCATCTTTTCCGTCGGCTCCGGGTTCTTACCGTTCATCAGCATACAGAGGTTATACTCGTTCGGCCGGAATCCGGGCAGGCCGTCGATGCCGCAGCAAGTCATGCTGTCGCCCATCGCGCGGAGCCGGTTCTCGCCGCTGTAGAATTTCAGGCCGTACCGATGGCACTCCGCCTTGATGGCCTCAAAATCGTGCCGGAGGCGGGGCAGCGGATAGCAGAAGTCGCCGCCGATTTTCGTCATGCCGGGTTTAGCCTTAAAGAACTTCATGCCCTCCACGATGACGCCGTAGGCTCCTGCCTCCGCGATGCGAGGGATGTTCTTCATAACGTCATGGAACACCTCGGGCATATACGGCTGGATGCGGACGATGGTGCGCTGCACTCTGGCCGATACCGTCTTGAGGATGGCGAGCCGCTCCTCGTAGCTGGGCGTCCCGCGTTCGAGGCGGTCGTACTTGCTGCACACCATGCTGATTTGCAACACGCAGTTGCACTGTGCCAGCAGGTCGAGGTACTCCGGGTCCGCAACGAGGCGGCCCTTTGTGCTCACCACAAACGGGTATTTCGTCTCCGCCAGCAGCTTGAGGCACTCGTAGCTGGCGCGAATCTGCTTTTCGACCGGCTGGAACGGGTCACTCATGCCGCCCCAGTGGATAGGGATGTTCCAGTCGCACCACTCCGTTTCGTTGCCGCGCTTGCCCTCGATAAAGGAGCGCAGGCCGTCTACGCTTTCGTCGCGCTCGATGTGGCTAATGTCGTTCTTCTTCTGTGCGAAGCAGTACCGGCAGCCGTGTGAGCAGCCGCGATAGGTGTCGAAACGCACAGGCAGGTTACAGAGAATAATCTGGCTCCCGCATTTGCAGCCCATTAAATCTCACCTCTAATCTTCTGGACGATGACGGCAACAAGGTCCTCTTTGCCGTTGTCCTTTATGTACTCTTTCAGGACGTCGCGGTCCTCCGCGCTGAACTTGAGCGAGATGTTGAACGTCTCCTCGATGCTCTTGAGCTCGCTGTCGAGAAAGTCGCCGTCTACGAGAGCGTCCACGTTGTTTTCGAGGGCCTCGATTTCGTACAGGTCGAATCCCGTCTCCGGGGCCGCGTCGCCGAGGCCGTCCAGCAGCTCCTTGAGCTTTACCTCGTCCCACTCGCCCGTCACTTTGTTCATGGCGATGTTGAGCTGCTTCTCTGCGGTCTCGTCGAGGTCAACAACAGAGACATCCGTCTCGGTGACGCCCTCGTTCATAAGCACGGTGAGACGCTGGTGGCCGGACACGACACGGTTCGTGCGCTTGTTCCAGATTACTGGGACTACCACGCCGAACCTGTCAATGTTCCTCTTGAGCTTCTCATACTCGTCATCGCCGGGCATGAGCTCCACGCGAGGGTTATACTCCGCGCGCTCCATGTCCGCGATTCTCTTTTTGATAATTTCCATCAGATAAGCCCCTTTGCCTTGTTCACGAGCAGCTGCGCCAGCTCAACCTTGCCTGCGGGGTTCTCGTCGATGTACTTGTCCATCGCCTCGTGAACCTCCTCGGGCAGGGTGAATGTCATGGTGTAGCTGTTCGGCTCGCTCTTTCCGGTGTCGGAGAAGTCCTCGTTCAGCAGGTCCTCGATGTGGTCGTATGTAACCTTGAGAGCATCGAGCTCCCAGTCATCAAAGCCGGTGAGGGCCATTTCGCCCTGCTCTTTCAGCTCGTCCAGAATCGCGGTGAGCTTCTCGTTGTCCCACCGGCCGGAGATTTTGTTGAGCGAAACATTGAGGATGCGCTCCTCCTGCTCGTTGAGCTCGACCTCTACCACCTGTACCTCGGTGTAGCCTTTCTGCACCAGCACCTTGAGCCTCTGGTGGCCGCCTACGATGTTGCCGGTGGTCCGGTTCCATACGATGGGCTCAACGTAGCCGAAAGTCTCGATGCTCCGGGCCAGCTTTTCGTACTGCTTGTCGCCCGGTGCGAGGTCTTTCCTCGGGTTGTAGTCCGCCGGATGGAGGTCACTCACCGGCAGAGTGATAATTTTCATCTGCCGTTCCTCCTTGACCCGTTTCGGGTCACTCCTGCGCATAAAAAAGAGGAGCCGCCCTGCGCAAGGCGGCTCCTGTCAAATAGGAGAAAAAATTATGGGTTTAGGGGATTTCTTTTGCTGTTGGTATTCTACATTTTGTAGTTTAGCACTCGTATAGTGCCTTGTCAATGCCGTGTTTTTGCCCCGAAACGGGTCGTCCATCTCGTGCCGTCAGGCTTTCTTGATGCCGTCAATGCCGAAAATCAGGGCGGAGAGCGTGGCGCAAGCCGCGTCCACATCCTTGTAGACCGTCCGCTTGTCGATTTTTTCCCGCTCCGCTACGGCCGTCGGTGAGAGCGGCCGGTCTCTCAGGTAGAGGGCTTCGATGACGCGGTAGTGCCTCTGTTCGCCCTCGTCTACGCTGTTTTCGCAGACGACCTTGTAGATTCCGAGCATCCTGTTCACATGGCGCATGATAAGCTGCGTCCGGGCTGCCGACTTCATAATGCTCTCGACCTTGAGATTCTCCTCGAGCAGCTCGTCCAGTGCCTCCACGATTTCCTCGACGCTCTCCTCTCCGGTGGCCGCGCTGGCCGCGTCGTATACTGCGTGGGAGCAGTTGGCGTTGAGCACGGTATAGTTCCGCAGCAGGAGCTTGGTATTGCGGAATCTCCGGTCGCTCCGGCCGTCCCGGAACTTCTTGCGCTCCTGCTCCACGGCCTTGATGCTGGCCTCCGCTCCGAGGCGGGCAGCGTCCGTCACAGCGGCCTCGACGCTCTCCTGTATCTCTTTCCCTAAGATGGCCCGAACGGCAGCGACAGCCGCCTTTGCCGCCACCTCTGCGGCCATTATCACAATTTCCTGCTCAGTCATCGTGCTCCTCCTCTTTGTTTCCGCCCGGCAGTTCATCGAGTGTGGCCCGGGCGATTTTTGCAAAGCGTTCGCAAACTCCCGCCACTTCGAGCGCGGAGACGCCGCATTTCTTCATGGCCTCTTTGAGCTTGCCTGCGCTGTCCTCCGTGATGGGGACGCCCATGAACGAGAATATCGGTTTTTCCATGTTCGGTTGCTCCCTCCGTATTTCGTCCACCAGCACAAAGCGTTCCGGCGTCGTCCAGTTCATAAAGCGGTTAAATCTGTACACGGCCGCGCGCCACTCTTCCGTCTCGGGCTGCGTCCCGTAGGGCATCCCACAAAACGCCGTGAGTACATCACTCACGTTGGAAAGCGGGTTGATGTCGTACATCGTCGGGATGCCACGCAGTAGGTCCGGGGTAAATCCCGGTCCAAACCGCACGGCGTACTCCTTGATGTCTGCCTCCGTGACGTAGTTCCTGCCGTATCGCTGCTTCATGCTGCGCCAGACCGTCCACGGGATTCTGTATACCCGCAGCCCGTCGAATGTGGCAACGATGAAGCAGTGCGCGCCGAGGGCTGTGTAAGAATCGAGCTTTTTGACCTGCTCCGGTAGTACGCGGTCTTTGTTTAGCCTGCCCGTCCCGGTGCTCTTTGCCTCGAACATCACCGCGCGGCCTCCGAGCATGACGCCTTTGAAATCCGGTTCCGCTTTTTTGGTATACACCGCGCGGAACTGCCCCGACTTGTTCGGCTGGCTCACCGGTTTCATCGGCTCCGGCGTCTTGCTTATGTCGGCTCGGCCCGTCTCTGTCAAAAGAGCGCATGAGGCTTCTATCTGTTCTTCCAGCCTCCCGCCCTGCGCGCGGCTCCGTGCTCCCTGCAAGGCCCGGAGCGGGTCCTTTACCGGGCCGCTCATTCGAGGTAGCCCTGCTCTCGGGCGAACTCTGCGATTTTGTAGGCGGTCGCGCTCTTGATGCCCTTGCACTCTCCGGCGTCGAGCTGTTCGAGGAGCTGCGGCAGGGTCTTGCCCGGGGCCGGGTTCGATGCGCGCTGGGCCTCGGCTTCGGAGTAGCCGGTGTTGTAAGCCTCCTCCCGGATGTGGTCGATGTGCTCCACGAGCTTGTCGTCGGTCATCTTTCGCAGCTTCACGGCGCGCTCATGTACATTCTTCTCCTCGCCGGTCATCCGGCAGTTTCTTTTCTTCACTGGGTTCCCTCTCTTTCCAGCCGCTTGCAGCGGCCATTCTCATAGGCCATGCACTTCTTTTCCGAGCACCAGCCGAAACGCTCCGTTGTAATCTCGGTCCGGCTAATCCACGAGTAGCTCACTTCCCGTTTCGTGCTTTTCTTGTACGGGCAAAACATACCATCATCGCTCATTGTGCTGTCTCCTATAAAACATTCATGTGAAGCGGCTGCCCGGTGGCAAGCTGCCGATGGATGAACTCACGCTCGAGGCAGTTACTCACCATAACGAGGGCTCGCAGCTCTCCGGGGAGAATCTTGCTGTCGAGATAGAGCCGCTCAATTTCCGGCCCCCGCGCGTGGAGCTCCCGGATGGCTGCCTCCGCGTCCTCCCACTCGGTCAGGTCGTGCAGCTCGCCGAGTGCCTTGTCGAACTCACTTTTTTCCGGCATCGCTGGCCTCCTGCTTTGCTGCTTCTTTGTCCAGATTGTCCTTGAGCCGGTCGAGCTTATCCCATACGATTTTCGTGATGTTTACCAGCTCATGGGGGTTAAAAATTGCAAAGAGCTGCACCAGCATGATGAAAACATCAGCAGTTTCCTCCTCGACGTTCGAGTACACTTCCTGCGTCTCCCTGTTAAACGGGGTATCATACTTGCGCTTGCACTCTTTGAGCTTGCAGAGGGCTTTGGTGAGCTCCGACATTTCCTCCACAGCCTTGGTGAGCTGGGCGTCTTTGCCGTAAGTGCCGATGGCGCGGTCGATGGTCTGTAAGCCCTCCGGCATAATCTCCGGGATGAGCGCGTCCTCGTAGTGCTTGAGCTTGTCGCGCAACGAGGCGAGAGCCCACGAGAGGGTGTAGTGCTCCGCCAGCAGGCCCTCGATGGTCTCCGGGCCGTCGAACAGGTGCTCGTACAGGGTCATGTCGAACTCCTCCGGCGTTCCCTCGGTGTCAATATCTGCGTTGTGTGCCTTGATAAGCTGCTTCATGTAGTCGTTGAGGCTGATGCTCCGGCTGGGCATCTGCACCCAGCCGCCCTCGCCGCGCACGAACAGGTTGAGAGCCTGCGAGTAATTCCCATCCGGGGTGTCGGTCGTCATTCTTCTCTGCGGAAACATAAATTTTGTCCTCCATTTTTCAAATTTGATGGTCAAAGATTGAAATATGCTTAAATCGTTTTCAAGTTTCGTGGTTGGATTTTGCTTGTTTTTCTTTCATGCCTGCCCATCCTCCGTGTATTTATTGTCGTAGAACATCCCGTCTTGCCCGATGGAAAAATCTTCATCTTCCCAGTATGCGCCGCAACCGTTTTCACAGGCCGCTACGCTCTCGCTTAGTTCTCCGCTTCTGGATACATAGCGTTTCGGAACTTTTCCGTCTTTTCGGATTGTGTAGTCCCGTGCGTTCTGGTAAAATTCCGAATAAATAATTTTCCCGCCACACCTCGGGCATCGGCCCCGAATGACTCCGTTCACGTTTCATCCTCCTTTTTTGTTTTCTTCAACTGGCGGCCGCACTCCGGGCAGAAGTTCAGCGGCCGTCTTTTGTGAGTGTAGGTTGAGGCAAGCCCGCAGCCCTTTCTGAGGGTTCTCTCATAAAGGCAGACGTAATACTTTGTGTATAACTCTCTGCCGTTCTTTGGCCTGTGCTTCTTGCTCCACTCGTAATCTTCGCAAAATTGGCAGTTCATACGCTTTCCTCGATTACTTTGAGGTCATACCCGCTCTTGACAAACTTCATGCACAGCTCGTGGTTGATGCCGTTGCCGAGGTTGGTGTAGATGTACTCCATGTCCTCCGGCGTGAATTTGGTGTCGAGCAGCTTGTTGATGCCGTCGAGATGCTCCTTGCGCAGCGGCTTTGTGAACGCCTTGAACGCAAACCGCGATACACCCTCGATGACCTCCGCCTTGAACTCGTCCGGGGTGCTGCAGTGGTTGAGGTTGATGTATGTGTTCGTCCTCGGGACGAGAATCAGCTCGAAGTTCATGGTGACGTAGGCTTTCGGGAAAGCGCGCTGAATCTTCCCGCACCACGGAGCCGCGAATGGGCTGAACCACGGCAGCATATAGCTGCGGAGCTCCTGCTGACTGACTGCTGGGGCGTCCCGAATGTGGTCGATGCAGCACTCGATGGCCTCCCGCTCTGCGAGGCTGTCCGCCTCCTCGAGCCAGCCGTTGAATACACGGACGATTTCCTCTGCGTTAATCGGTTTCATGTTGCTCCTCCGTTTCATCCTCCATCTTGAACCCGCAGACCGGGCAGAAGTTCCAGACCCAGCTGTCGAAATCGCTTTGCGAAATTTTGGCATTGCAATGGGTGCAGCGAATTGCCGGTTCCTCGTGACTGTTGTTTTCATCATCGACGATGATAAACTTCAATTCCTTGTCCTTCACCCACTTGGCATGACCGCGCAGGCTCTCTGGGTCGATGGTGGGAGCCTCATCCACGCTGTTCAGGGCGTCCTTATAGCAGCATTCTTCAATAGTGAACGGGTTACTGGCATGGAGATTCATTTCGATGCGCTTGTGCAAAGCGTTCGCGTCAATCAATCTTACTTCTTCCATTTTTGATAGCCTCCTTTACAAACTTCAAAGCGCGTTCTTTGAGCGGAATGCGCTGGCAGAGCCTCCCTTTTCCGGCGTTCCGGGCTGAAATCACCGGCATAACGCCGACGACCTCGATTTCGTCACACTCGCGGTGTTTCTTCCGCCCTGCTTCGCGTCCGAGGTACTCCGCCTCTTTTTGGTCGTCTGCCATGACTGCGACGCCGAAGTAGCAGGTGGAGCTCTCTGCCCTGCCCTCAAGGAACACATCATACCTCGGCATCCGGTTCCTCCTCGTATTGGTGAACATCGACGAAGATGGCTTTCTTCCACGGGAGCGCGTTGTACGCCGCCCGCGTCTCCTCCTCCGTCATGTTGTCCACGAGCTCCGGGTCATAGTGTTCACAGAGGACGTCGTTCATCTCTGAAATATCGTCCTCCCGGTAGTAGGTTCTCTCTCTGCCGATGACGAACTCCTGAACCGCGCTCTCTCCCCATGAGCCAAGCCAGCAGTAATACTCGTCGCCGCTGACAACATCCCCATCTACACAGGGAATGACCGGGAGCTCCGGGTTTGCCTGCATGAGCTCAAGGAGCTGCGTGAGCTTTTCGCTCTGTTTCATGTCATCCCATCCTTTCTTTTCCGGGGCTCCGCCCGGGTTGCTTTCTGCTCGGCGGCCTTGCACCATACATAGGCCACAACAACTATTACTGACAAGGCGACGGCCGCAAAGGAAAGCCAGTAAGTTAAGGTTTCCAGCAGGTCGTCAAGCTCTAAAAGAACCTCGTACATAGTCACCACTCCTTTACCTGAATTTCTTCTTGAAACTGCGCACGATGGCTCGGTGCGTCCACCTACGGCAGTAGGGGTTTCGGACGCTCCCGTCGTACTCCTGCTTCATCTTCTGGTATGCCGCCTTGTTCTCCGCATACCGTTCGCAATGGTCGTGGCATCCCGGGTGTCTTTCCGGGCACTCTTTCGGGCAGATAGTCATAAGCCGAGCATAACGCTGGCCCGTTTCCGGGCGGCCGTCATGGTTTCGTCGTACTTCGCTGCGCTGTATACCGCGAGCGGAGCCACTGCCCGGGCTGCTCTGGCCCTCCTGAATATCTCCGAGTAGACAGCGGCCGTCTCGTATACGCTGAGGCCTCTGCCCGGGGTCGAAAGCATCCCCTTGCGGTCGTCGGTGTCAGTGACGCGGAGGTCCTCTTTGAGGGCGTCCTGTACGCATCTGCGCAGACGGTCGAGGGCGAGGTCCTTATCCTCTTTTTCCCACTCGAGGTACTGCTTGTAGTTGTTCATGGAGTTCTGCTTGAGGCGCGCCAGCCGGTCTCTCCCGTAGCCGAACGTCTCGTGACAGGTGGCCGCCATAACAAGCCACGCGATTTCTGCGCCCTGATTGCTTGCCATGCGGAGCTGCTCCTCCCGGCGTCCTCTCGGAGCTCGGTCAACCGGCAGCCGGACCTCAAAATCACAGATGCCTTTGAGGTTCTCCCTCATGGCGTCCGTTGCGTTCTTGCTGCTGCCGTATAGGATGGCCGTCTGGTATTTTTTCTCAAAAGCGTCCATCTCGTTACACGCCCGCAGGAGGCGGGACGCGCCAATGCCGTCGTCTTGGTGCATAGAAACGACGATGCACCACATAAAGAGCTGCGCGGAGCGGTCGCGCTGGTCCTCGCGCTCCTGCTGGATGTTGTGGGTCAGTGCTTTCATCATCCAGCCCTCCTTACGTCGTATAGCAACGCTTGGCCGGGTTCCACGTGAGCTTCGGGATGCTCCGGCCGCAAACGCAGGAGAACTTCTCGTTTACGATTTCGGCGTCCTCGACGTTCGTCCGACCGTAGCTCTCCTTCTTGCAGGCCGGGCAGGTGAACTCGAACCGTGCCAGCGCGTCCAGCGGGATTTTCGCGCCGCACTTCCGGCACTCGTTGGTCGTTTGCGGTTCGCGCAAGAACTGTACAAACTCGCTCTTGCATTTCGGGCAGCGCAGGAGCATGAGCCCCTTTGCGCCGACGGGCGTAAGCCAGCTTACCGGCTTCTTGGGGGGGGCTTTCTTGTCCGCCGTGGAAACTACCGAGGCGGCCTGCTTCGGCTCGCTGGTGACGCTCTTTTCCGCCTCCGGCGCGCTGTCGCCGTTGTACAGCGTCGTGGTCTTGGCGATGGTCTCGAGTGTTTTGAGCGCGGTGTCGAGCTCTGCGGGGCTCTTGCCGGTCAGCGTGACGCTCACATCCGGTTCTCCCTGAAACTTGAAAATTTCCATCGAGACTTCAAACTTCGTACTTGCCATGTCGGTTATGCCTCCTGTTTCTTTTCTTCCAGCTTGTTTGACGGGTCGAATTTCCTGCCGTCCTCGACGCCGCGCCATGCTGCGTCGAGCTCTCCAACCGTCTTTGGCTGGGGCGTCTTTTTGAACTCTTTCGGCGGTCCAATCTTTTCGAGCTCGTCTTTGACCTCCTCCGGGACTTTCAGCACAAGGCCGTATTCTTGATTTTCCTCATTCTGTCTTGTGAACGCCTCGTATACACCTCTGGCGAACCCATAGCCGTAGGAATCGCAGATTTTTGCAATCTCCTGCGGTGTGTAATAGTCCCGGTGCTGTTTGCGGAGCTTCTTCTGCTCCGATTTAATGCACCGGACCGCATACCGGAATATCTTTACGCAGATTTCAATATCGCCCTCCAAGCCGATAAATCCGACGTGCCAAACGGTTGTTTTTGCGCTAATTTTGCATCGAAACGCCGAGCAGCAGTAGTTTTCTCCAATAACGATTGAGAGCGGGTCCATCCACGAGTTTGCTTTCTTGGAAAACTTCTCGCCGATGGCCCGTTTTATGACCGTAGTGTTCCGTTCCTCGAGGTCCCGCTCGCTGAGCTTGTGCTCCGCCATAAGCTTGCGGGCCTTGAGCAGGGCGAGCTTTGCCTCCTCCGGCTCCGGGCTCTTTGCAAGAGCGAGGAGCTTTCGGATTTTGTCCTTGTAGTCCATTAGGCTTCAACCTCCTGCGCTACAACTCCCAGTAGCTTACAGCGTGTAAGCATCATCCTCTCTAGCGAGGACTGGTACTTCTGAACTGGCTCCGCAGAGCCCTCAAAACACCGTCCTGCGTACCGCCATGTGCCGCCCTGTCGCTTGAACGTAAGGTAGGTCGGCTGCCAGCGTCCGTTGACATCCTTTGCGGTGCTGATTTCTCCGCCCACCTGCAACAGGCCTGCGCGGTTTGTGCGTGGCGGTAAGACGTCAAGAAAGTAGCCAATCAGGTCCTCGTCTACCTCGTCGCCCGGTTCGAGATAGTCCTCTGCGGTCGGGAGGCCGCTCTCAAACCATTTCCCGAGCGTCTTGAGGCCGGTTCCTGCGCACTCTGCGCGTTGCCTCTCGACTTCGTTGGCAATTAACGCCATCTGCGTGTTGCTCAAAAAAATGTCGCTGCCGTCGTCGAGGCGGAGATAAACGACGCCCGCCTCGAGGAGTGTTACAGGGAGGTCGAGGTATGTCGTTGTCGCTCCGCTCCTGTCAACTACCGGGATGCAGATGCGCTCGCGGGCGGCTCGTCCGCCCCTGTGGTAAAGTATCCTGTCGAATGCGTACCTGCGGCAGTCGCATTTCTCGGTGCAATAATTGACCGCGTCGTCCGGCCACAGGCCGATAATCATAAGTCGCTTCATGCTGTCCTCCTCAAACGTAATCGGCGTACCGGGTGCTGATGCTCTGCACCCACTCTTCGTCCAGCTTGTTGAGGTATGTGCTCCACGCCTCCTCGTAACTGTTCCACCACCATTTCCGGCTCTTGAGGGCAACAATAAGCTGCTGCCGAGGCTTCATAACGAACTTGATGTACGCCCGGTCGCCCATCGTGTAGGCGACGAGGTTCTCGTCCTCGAAAAACTTCTGCCGGTTCAGGTTTGCGAGTTTGCCCTCTTTCCCGGCCGCGTAGAGCTTGGCGATGACGCTGTTCTTGCGCCAGCGGTACTTTTCATGGAGCTTCTCGTAATACTCCATGAAGAGCTCCGGGTCCTTGTTGGCGAGCTCGCATAGGCTCGCGGTAGGATTAAGCGTCGTCCGCTCGATGCAGAATTTGATGTCATCGACCAGCCGCGCAATCTCCTTTGCGTCCTTGTCCTCGATACGGCCCTGCCAGACTTGCTCCTGCAGGCCGTTGAACCACTCCACGAACTCAGAGGAAAGGCGGAGAATGGTGTCGCTGTGGTCCAGCTTCTTTGCGTTGTACCGCGCCGGTCCTGCGACGGCGACGCTCACATGGGCTGCCTCGTGCCGGAGCTGCTCGCTCCACTTGGCATAAATCTGGTCCACGATTTTCTGCTTGCGGCTGTCCGGGATGTTCCAGCTCATAACTTTCTGGCAGTAGACCTCGTACTCGTGGGCCGAAATGTCGCCGCGCTGGCCGCTCATGCTGTTGCTGTTCGCCTGATGAATGAGGCTCTTGTCCAATTCCTTGATTTTCACCTCACTCATGGTAGACCTCCTGCCGGTTCAGCGGCGGTTTAGGGATAGAGGGCTTCTGCGGGGCCAAAACCAGCTCGTAATCGGATGCCTGTTGCGGGTCGAGCGGTGTGGCGTACTCAATGTAGCCCCATGCTTTATTGTCGATTTCCTCGCAATAGGTCCGACCGCTCTCGAAGTTTACGATTTCGGTAACGCTCTCCGTAGAGGGGATTCCGCCCACCATCAGCGGGCGGCGTGTGCTGTAATATCTGTAAGCCATAATTTTCTCTCTGCCTCCTGCAATTCAAATGCGAGCTCGTCAAGCTCTTTCTCGATTTCCTCCGCGTCGTGGACAATCTGCCGCGCGCCCGGAACGCCATTCGTACCGTTCTGCTTTGCCTCAATCCACATCGCAATATGCTCGTCCGGGTCAAAGCTGTCGGAGTAGTCCAGAATCTCGTCCGGGAAGTTCTCGACTTTCACGCAGACAATGAAGTCCTCTCCGGCCGGTGAATACCACTCGAGCTCAACGCGGCCGTCGTCCGTATAATCGCAAACGCTCCATTCACGTTTCTCGAGAATATCCAAATACGCCTGCGGCAGCTCCTCTTTTGGCCTTTCGGTCTTATTCGAGCGGTTCGGGTCCAGCCAAATAGAGATGTTGTAGATGTACTGACCGCACCGAACGCATACATCATGTTTGCCCCAATATCCGAGCTTTTTCATGCCTCGGACGCTGCCGGTATAATGGATTGATGGATGCCGTTCTTTTTGCTCGTCAGTTAATTTCATGTACTTCAACGTCTGCTGCCTCCTGTTCTATAATCGGGCCACGCCATCGTGATGACCGTTGAGACCTCCCGCAGGCGGCTTATGATGGCCCGGGCTTTTGTGCCGTCTCCGCCTTTCGGGGTCAGTGCTCGCACCAGCTCGTCGGCGTTGTAGTTCGTCGTGATGATGGTCGGCTTCATATCCTCGTACCGGTCGTTCAGGATGGAGTAGAGGGTGCTCACGCTCCAATCGGTACATTGCTCTTTCCCGAGGTCGTCCACAATGAGCAAATCGACCGTTTTGTACGCTTTGAGTATCTCGTACTCGGTGGCGTCGCTGTTGTCGAAAGCCTCCTTGATGTCGGCCAGCAGGTCGCCGGACGTCTTGCAGACGACCGGGACGCCGCATCCTATGAGCTGCAAGGCGATGGCGGCCGCGAGGTGCGTTTTGCCGGTTCCGTATGTTCCCTCTATGTAGAGGCCCTCGCCACGCTCTGCGCGCTGTGGAAAGCTGTCTGCATAGGTTTTGGCCGTGTCGTAGCACCGCCGCCGCTCCGGGGTGTCCCGGATGAAGTTGGCGAACGTCCGCTGCTGGAAGCGTTTCTTGATGCCGCTCCTGCCGAGCAGCCTCTCGATTTTGGCGCGCCGTTTGGCCTGCGCCGCCTCTTTCTCGGCCTCCGCCTTTTGTCTGGCCTCCTCTGCGTCCGCCTCCGCCCATTTGGCTTTTGCCTGTTCACAGGTGCATCTCTGCGGGAACGGGGCAAACATGAGGACCGTTCGGCCCATCACGAGGGCCTCGTGGTACAGTTTCCGGCCGCAGAACTCGCACTCGACCGGCTCCGGGATTTCGCGCTGGCAGTTGTAACCACCAGCCAGAATATCCTTGCTTGTCGGCCGTCGGTGCTGTGTGGTCTCAGCCGAACGAGCCGAATCCGCCGGACGGAGTGAATCCAGCATAGCCGTCATCGTTTCCACGCTGCTCACCTCCTGTGTAGTCGTTCATGTAGCCTTTTGCATTAAGCCAGCTTGCCGGGTTTGGCGTGAATTGCCGCTCCCGGAACCGGCTGTCATATTTCTTTGCGGCCTCAACCGCCGCGATGATTCTGTCGGTCGCCGCGTCGTCCGGCTCCGGGTTGATTTTGGCCCACGCCCGCTCTGCCGTGGCCCGGTCCACCTTTTTCGGGTAGGCCGCGTAGAAGCGGTCAAACCGTTCGGCCTGCTCTGCCGAGAGGCTCCCGGCTTTACGCCGGGGAGCTTTCGGTTTGTCGTGCTCCTCCGGCGTGGGCTCCGGTACGGCCGGTGGCGTTCCCTCCGCCTCTGTGGCCGCTGCAGGCTCCTGTGCAGGGCTTTCCGCCCTGCGGCCGGGAAAGTTATCGACCGACGGTTTCGTCGGTGCTGCGGTGCGCTTTGAGTAAAGCTGGCGGAGGTTCTCAAGGAGAGACTGCACCCAAATGACGCGGCAGCTCTCCCACAGCTCTTTGTCCACCTTTCCCATGGAGGCGAGCGTGTTCAGGATGGCCTCCGCCGTTTCGGCTGTAACTCCGGTGACGGCGAGTAGGTACTCCCATCCCATCTTGTCCCAGCAGTCGTAATACTGGCCGTCTGCCGCGCAAAGAAGTTCGAGCAGCTTAAACCAAAAGGCATACCCGTCGTTTCCCCAGTTCTTTTCAAGGATGAACTTTGTCCGGCTCTTTTCCCCGACGTAATGGGGGAAGTAGTCGGCGGTCTGCCTGTTGCTTCTTCCCAAGTCTCGCACCTCCTTTCTGCTGGTGATTTCAAGAGTAGATGACCTTGCTGCCCTCCGCCGTCTTTACAACGTCAACGGCCTGCGGGAAACGGGCTTTCATCTCCGGGTCGTGAGTGATAGCCATAATCTTGAGCGAGGAATACCGTTTCTGGATGGCCTCGAGGGCGTCGCAGTAGGCCTGTACACCCTTGTCGTCGAGGAACGGCGGCTCGTCGATAAACAGGAATCCGAGCTGCACTCCTGCGGTGCTGCTCTTGAGCTCTGCCAGCGCAAGGATGACCGAGAGGGCCGCCTTAACGCGCTCGCCGCCGGAACGGCTCATATAGGGCAGAGCTCCGGTCGCCGCGTCGTTTACGATGATGTCCAGCGCGGTGACCTCTTTCTTGCTGTTGCTCTTGAGGGTCTTTTCCATGCGCATCTCAATGCTCATGTGGCCGCCTGACATCTGGCTGATGATGCTCGTCGCGGTCGCCTCGAACAGCGGGACGATGCTGCGGACGATGTTATGCGGAATACCGTCCTGAGAGAAAGCCCGCTTGAGCTCCTCATAGCCCGCTGCAAGCTGGCCCTGTTCCGTCGCCTGACGGCGAAGGACTTCGAGCTTTGCCTCTGCCGTCTCGATTTCTTCCATCTGCCTGCGGCTGTGTCCGGCCTGCTGGTCCAGCTCTTCAATGCGGATATTGTCCACCGTGAGGGCTGCATCCGCCTCCGCGTACTGCTCCTTGAGTTCGTCAACATCAGCCTGCGCCTTTGCGAGGGTCAGAATCTCCGCATTGATGCCATCAATCGCCGTCCGGGTCTTTTCTGCGTAGGTCAGGAGCTCCGCGAGGCGGGTCTGCGCTGCGCTCTTTTTAGCCTCCGCTGCCGGGAGCAGCTTTTCCAGCTCGATGTATTTCTTAACGTCCGAAAGCTGCGCCTCAATGCTGGCGAGCTCCGCTGCGTTCTGCCGGAGCTTTTTCAGCTCGTCCTCAACGACGAAACGGTCTGCCTCGAGGCTCTCGATATTGGCCGGAATGGTTTCAAGCTCCTCGTCGATGGCCTTGATGCGCTCTTTAACTTCCGCGAGGCGTTCTTTCTGCGCCGCCAGCTTTGCGAACCGCTCCGAGGCTTTCCGCAGGTCTGCAACGAGGAAACGCTGGGCCTGCAAATCCTTGCGGCAGTTGAGGCCCGTTGCCTTTTTCTTTGCGGCCTGATACTCAGCGTCGAGCTGCTCGGCGCGCTCCTCGGCCTGCTGCCGGTAGGTTTCCAGTTCCGTCTCGGCCGCAGGCAGTTTCTTTTTCGCCTCCACTGCATCCTGCAGGAAACGGCATTCCGGGTTCTCGACCGGGCAGCCGCAGGTCTCGAGCATGATGGCCCGGGAGCGGATATGTGTGACCTCGTTCTCTTTTATGTCGAGCCAAGACTGTATCCGCGCGGTTTCTGCGTTCTTGGTTTGGAGCAGCTTCATGGCCTCTTGGTCTGCTGCGAGATACTGCTCGTCCTGTTCTTCCAGCGCGGTGAGCCGTTCGCTCGCTCCTGCGAGGTCTGCCGCTTTCCGCTCGAGCTCGTCATAGTCCGCGAGGGCCTGCTCATAGCTCCAACACGTTGCCTGTGCAGAAAGTTTTTCGGCCTCGAGACTGCCTTTCTTTTTCCGCTGGGCAGAGAGCGCGGCCATAACGTCCCGCAGCTTTTCTTCCTTGGGCCGAATCAGGGCCGCCGTTCCCAGCAGCTCCTCCCGCCGTGCGGAAAGTTTTCCGTAACTCTGGCTGCCTGCCTCTACCTCCTCGCGCTTATCGAGGAGAGCCTGCGCATCGGAAATCTGCGCTCTGCAAACAGCCTGCGCGCTGGCGTTCGCGTTCTTCTCCGCAATCCAAGAGCCGAGCTCGCTGGCGAGTTTTTCCGACCGCTTCTGTGCCTGCTTGGCAATGTCGAGCTTTGTCTGCGCCTCGCTCATGGCCTTTGTGTGGATGGCCCTGTCTGCTACCGCGCTGGCCTTTTCGACGGCCGTCTTGTTCATGGCCGCCTCGACCGTTGCCTTGTCCGGCATCGTCCGCCCGGTCTCCTCCTGCAAATCCGCGACGCGCCGGAGCTCCCGGTTGGCGTCTGCTGCCCGGTTGGCCGCCATGCTCTCCATGCGGTCATAAATGCCGAGGCCGAGGATGTTGCCGAGAATTGCCATGCGGTCCGCCTTGTCGGCCTGCAAAAAGAGGCCGTACTGGTCCTGCATGATAAGGCCGGTCGCCTTGAGCGTCAGGCTGTCTATGCCGATGGTGTTCTCGATGATGGCCTGCGTATCGCGGTATTTCTCCGCGCTGCGGTTCTGCCAGCTCTCGTCCACATACTCGGAGAGATTCAGCGTCGCCTTGCCGCTCTTTGTGCGGGTGCGTGTCACGCGATACAGCTTGGTGCCGAGGTAAAACGTGAACTTGATGGAACCGCTGCGGGCATCCGGGTCGTTGCAAATCCAGCCAGTGAGGTCGCCCTCCCGGGGCTCCTCGAAAAGGGCGTCCAGCATGGCGTCCATGAACAGGCTGGACTTGCCTGCGCCGTTCTCGCCGTTGATGGTTGCAAAGGAAATGCCGTCGTAGCTGAACAGTTCGTCGCGGTAGTTGCGGTAGTTCTTGACCTCTATTTCCACCGGCATAAACAAGCCGGTCGGGGTCTCAAGGCGGCCTTTTTCCATTGCCTCCGAGATAATCGGGCGGGCCAGCTCGATTATGCGCTGGGCGTCCTCCGGGCTCTTTTCCTTTTCGGCGAGGTACTCGGCGAGGTTCTGCTCCGGGCTGTTGTCGCCATGGAGCTCGTCGCGGTTCACGCTTGTCGTGATTTCCTCCGGCGTGATTTCGGAGACATAGAACACGCCACCGTCATAGAGCCTTTTCTCAAGGACAGCTTTGTTGAAAGCCTTGTTTGTTTCGTCCGAACAGGTGTAGAGAACGCGGACGATTTTTCCCTTGAGGCGGTCAGGTACAACGACCCGCTCCGCGCTCAACATTGTGCAGACATCGTCCTCGTTGAGGCGGATGGTCTCGAACTCCCGGTAGGGCGTTTCGATGTACTCACTCCATGCCTCCCCGTCGTCGTCGATGTCGTGGATGTAAAAGCCTCGCGGCTGGCCCTCGTCGTTGAAGTTGAGGCCTGTAATGCTGCCGCAGTAGAACACCGCACGGCCTGCCTCCGGGAGCTGCTGCGGCCGGTGGATGTGGCCGAGTGCTACGAGGTCAAAGTCTGCAGCTTTCAGGGTGTCTGGGTAGATGACGGGCTCAAACTGTGCAAATAGCGCGGTCTGGCCGCTCTCCATGTTGCATCCCGGGACAGTGAAGTGCGTAGACAGGATGCTCGTCACACCGGGCTCGCACTGTGCTTTCAGGCCGAGAACGACCTTTGCCAGCTCGTCCGTGAACACCTGCGTTTCCTCCTCTCGAGAGAGGCCCGGGTGCGCTGCCCGGTGTACGCCACGGTCAAAGCCCGGAATACACGCCACATCTACGCGCTGCCCGTGGTAGGTGTGGATGTGGATCACCTCCGGCTCCGTTACGACGCTGACCGAATCATCGCCGTAAAAAGCCGTCGTCAGCATCTCGAACTGCTCCTCGCTGTCGTGGTTCGGAGTGCCACGCAACACGACGGTCGGGGCCACGTTGGAAAGCCGCCGGATGTGGTCTATGGCTGTCCGGCTCTCGCGGAGACCTCTGTCCGACCATACGCGGGCCTGATGGAAAATGTCGCCAGAGACGACGATAAGGTCCGGCCGGTGCTCCTCCGCGTACATCGCCTGAAAATCAAGGCAGCGGCAGATGTCCTGAAAACGGGCATTCTGTCCGCCGACCTCTGGCCCGGGGAAACTGCCGATGTGCCAGTCTCCGGTGTGCAATACTTTCAGCATCACATATCCTCCCTGAGCAGCTCTTTGATGATGTCGTCGAGCTTGCCGCGCCGCGCTGCATCCGCACGAGACTTCGCGCACTGAATATTCCTCATTTCATCTTCGGTCGGAACCTGCGCGTAGACCTTGTGGCCAGAGCTGATGCTGAACGAAATGTAGTCCAGCGCGAGCTTTGCGAGCTCGGTGCGGTCCGGGCTGCGGAACGTCCCGATAGGGCAGCAGGTGCGCTCGGCGTTGGTGTAACGTCCGCCGCCGGAAATAAAGATGGTCGCCATGAGCTGTGCCTCGTGAGGGATTGTTTCAGTCTCCTTGACCTCAAACATTGCCACGTTGTCCGAATTGACGGCGACCATGCCGTCCTGCGAAAGAATCATCATAATCATTTCCTCCATGTATGGTTTCTCTGGCAGTCGCGGCAATAAGCCACTCCGCCGAAATGCTTGCGGCTGTACTCTGCTACGTCGAGGCCGACCTGCTTACCGCAGTCCGCGCAGAACTCGCTGTCGCCGTTCCGGCCCTGCTGTCGGTTACTCGGCGTGGGCTGCTGCTGGCGAGGCCGCTGCGCCGGTCTCTCGGGCTGCTGCTCCTGCTGGGGATGCTCCGGTACGACCTCAAAATCCGGCTCCGGCTGCGCATATCCCTCGTCGTCATCGTCCACATAGACCGTATGGCTGGTTTTCGGGCGGCTGCCGTACAGGTCATTCGCCGCGCCAAACATGGACTTTACCGCCTCCTCGCGGACGGCCGGGTTGTCAAGGTTCGGGACAAGGTATGCCACGACAAAGGGCTTTTTGAACTCCTCGATAAGGTAACTGGATTTAATCTGCATCGCGGTGCGGAGTGCGCGGTTGAGGGCCTTGCTCTCGCACATCTCGCTGCGGAACTTCATGAACTCCGCCCGCTGCTTTTCAGTCATCCCGGCCGTCACATCCTCGACCGCAATTTCCTTGTGGGCGACGATGGTGACGTTCTCGCCGGTAAGCTGCGGGACGCTGATTCGCACCTCGTGCTTGACGTCCTTGTTGGGGCAGCCGCCGCAGCGAATCGGCTTTCCAATGCTGCGGTTGACCTCCGCGCACTTCTGGCAGGTGGACGGGACGACCGGGCGGCTGGAAAGAATCTTGATGCCTGCGGCTCGCATGAGCTTGGTGAGGCCCTTTTTGGTGAGGGCGTACTTGGCCGGGGTCGCTTTGTGGACGTACCCCTTGCTGTCGCGCCACTCGTCCTTGGCTTTCTCCATCTCATAGATTTCGCCGTCGTTGAGGTTGGTGCTGATGCTCACGGAGTTCATCACCGGCTTTTGGATGTCGGCAATCTCCGTCACGGTCTGCATCGGGACGAGGAGGTTGTACTGAGCTGGCGGGTACTGCTGCGCAATGGTGAGCGCAGCGTGATTGTTCTGTTCGTTCATAATTCACGCTCCTGTTGACTTTTGATGTGGAGCGAGATACAATAGGCTTGTCCGACAAGAGGGTCGCGCTTTCGAGCGCGGCTCTTTTTTTATGCCTGTGTATCCGGCTCCTGCTGCTCTGCCGCTGCTGCGGCCTCCTGCTCGTCCAGCTCCTTGAGCAACTGGGTGATGGTCTTGCCCGTTTCCTTGCGGCAGCAGGTCGAGCCCATACCGACGCGACGGGCGGCCGCGCTGCGCAGCTTGCGCGAGCATCTGCCGCAGAGGCAGAAAAGGTTCTGTTCAGCCATGTGGTTCACCTCCTTTCAGTGGTCCTTGAGCATCTTGAAAAATGCGTTGTTGATGATGTGGAACGCCAGCAGGGTGACGCCCAGCACGATAAGCCACTCGCCTCCGAAAGCGTAGTAGCCGCGCGCTGCGTAACTGGCCGGGACCAGTGCCAGCGCGGCGATGAATCCGCAGATACCGGCCGCGAGGACCTCTGCAATCCAGATAGCCGCAATGAGCAATGCTCTGTGAATCTTCCAGTTCATTTACTGCTCCTTTCTCTTGAGGCTCTGCGCCGTCTCGAGGACTGCGCGGCTGTACTTGCTGCTGTGCTGGCCCTTGCTCCACGCGGCTTTCATGCCGCTGTCGCCCATGTTGTAAGCCATGAGGGCTTTATCCGGGTCGTCGTACTTCTGGAACGCCTGCCCGAGGATGTAGATGCCTGCCTCGATGTTCTGCTCCGGGTCCATCACATCCGTAATGCCGAGTTCCTCGTAGAGCCAGCGGTGGTTGCAGACGTTAATCTGCATGAGGCCGAAGTCTCCGGTGTCGCTGACCGCGTCCGGCTTGTAGCTGCTCTCCCGCTCGATGACGGCGAGGGCGATTTCAAACGGGACGCCCTGCCGTTCCGCCTGCTCCCGGACGTACCGTTGCAGCTCGTCGCTCATCGGTACGTCGTAGAGGAGCTCCGGCTCCTGTTCGGCCTCTGGCTGCACCTCCATGTAGGCGAGCGTCACATATTCCGTTACCGGTGCTGCAGCTGTCTGCTGTGCGAGGTTTGCTGCGGCCGTCGTCGCGCAGGAGTAAGCCGCAATGAGCGCGGTGACTGTGCAGAAAAACGCAACGGCCGCAATCTCCATCTTTCTTTTAAGCGCATCCATAATCAGGTGTGGCGGCTGCCGTGAGCGAGCCGACCGTCCTCCGTGCGACGCGGTCGAGGATTTCCTTGACCTCTCCGCTCGTCCGGGTCCGGCAGAAGTCGTCGCAAATCTTGATTCGGGTGTTCCCGATGGTGAAGTCCTCTACGACGTTCCCGCTCTGCTTCGCCTCCAACACTTTTTACACCTCCTGTTTTCCGAATTGCTTTCTATAAATGAGCTTCAAGGTCTGAGCCTTGTTCGTTATCTCGTCGAGTACCTCGAGGTACTGCTCCATGCGCGGCTTTTCGCTCGCGTCGATGACGCCGTCGGCCGCGATGTCGATGATTCCGTCCTTGACCTCCGGCAACGACTTCATTGCCGAAATGAGCTGTAATGTGACCCGCTCGAGCTCTTCCAGCTCAATCGGTGAAATTGTCCCGATGCCGAGCGGGCAGAGGTGCGAGCAGAAATGGTTTTGCAGCTCCGGCGCGTTGTAGGTGTCCGACAGCATCAGGACCTCCTCCGGGTGCGGGTTGATGGTTCCGAGCTCGATGTTGGCGAGCCGCGTCCGGTCGATGCCGGTCACCTCTGACGCACCCTCTCTGCTGCCTAACCGGTCGTTCCACGATGCCGCCGCGATTCGTGCCTTGTAAAACACGTTGTCAGCGGCTTTCGTCGCCATTTTGGGCATTTATCCTGCGCCTCCTTTCGATTAAAATATTTACAGGGGAAACGCTAAATGTTCGTTTTTGGCGTCACGATTTTGCATCAATGACGCGAAACGGGTCGCTTCGGGTTAAAAAAAAGGTCGTCGTAGGGATAGCCGAGGGCCTGCTTGATTTTCAGGCTCAGCTTGAGGGACGGGTTCTTGTCGCCGCTCTCAATCTGTGCGTAGTGGCTCCGGCTCACGCCCAGTCGCTCGCTGAAAGTCTGCTGGGTATAGCCTGCGCCCTCTCGGAGCGTTTGCAGCTTTTTCCGCATTCCGCCTGTCTCCTCCTTTCTGTGTGACCCTTTTGGGGTCTTTCTGTGGTTTATTATAGTCCCTAATTGGGTCAAAGTCAAGTTTTTTTCAAAAATTTTTGCTATTTATGACGCAATTAGCGTCATTTGTCCCCGTGAGGGGATTTTTGTGATACAATATAAAAGTCTTAGGGAGGTACGTCTGTATGGATAAGTTTTCTGAACGGTTGGTCGCGCTCCGCAAGGAGAAAGATTTGACGCAGGCCGAGTTTGCCCGCCTCTGCGGCAAGCAGCGCACTACAGTCTCCGGCTACGAGACCGAGGGCAAAGAGCCAGATTTCGCCCTGCTCTGCCAGATGGCGGACTATTTCGGGGTAACCACTGACTATCTGCTGGGCCGCGAGGATGAGCGCGCCCACGGTAACGAGGCGTTCCGTCAGGACAACGCAAACTTCAAGCGCAGATATGACGCCCTCTCGAAAGAGCTCCGCGCCGTCGTCTCCTCGACGTTCGATTCGGTCTATGTGCTGCTCTCCCGGTGTATGAACGCGCAGAACGCAGCAGAGCTGGCCCTGTACCGCGAACTGTTCTCTGAGCTGCAAACCGGTCGCGGCGAGATAAAGAGCATCCTCGCTGATTGCGGGGGAGACCTGGCAGATGCTTTCCCGCAGATTATGGAGAAGCAGAACACGCTCAAGGCCAAAACCGCCACTATCCTTGACAGCCTCTTGCAGGCTGACGTTGCGGCCTTAAAGGATAGCAACAAGTAACCTTTCGGCCTGCGCTCCGGCGCGGGTCTTTTTGTTCGGAGGTCATCATGGAGCAGTATCTCATATATCTGCGCAAGTCTCGTTCCGACCTCGAGGCCGAAGCGCACGGCGAGGGTGAAACGCTCTCCCGGCACGAGCACACTCTGCTCGAGCTGGCGAAAAGGCAACATCTCAACGTGACCGATATTTACCGCGAGGTCGTCTCCGGTGACACCATCGCTGCCCGCCCTATGATGCAACGGGTCCTCTCCGAGGTCGAGCAGGGCGTTTGGTCCGGCGTCCTCGTCATGGAGGTAGAACGTCTGGCGCGCGGCGACACCATCGACCAAGGCATCATCGCGCAGACGTTCAAGTTCTCCGGGACGAAAATAATCACCCCTATAAAAACGTATGACCCCGACAACGAGTTCGACGAGGAGTATTTCGAGTTCGGCCTGTTTATGAGCCGTCGGGAGTATAAGATTATCAACCGCCGGTTGCAGCGCGGTCGCCTCGCCTCCGCCAAAGAGGGCAAATGGCCGTCCGGTCTAGCTCCCTTTGGTTATCGTCGGGTAAAGCTCAAAAACGAAAAGGGCTGCTCACTCGAGCCCATCGAGGAGCAGGCCGCAATAGTCCGTATGATTTTCGACCTGTACACGGTCGGCTTGCAGGACGAGGATGGTTCCGCTCGCCCGCTGTCTTTGGGTTCAATCGCCACGAGGCTCAACGATATGCACATCCCGTCTCCGTCCGGTTCGCAATGGGCAAGAATCACCATTCGCGGAATCATCAAGAATCCGACGTACATCGGCATGGTGCGCTGGGGCAGCCGTGAGACGAAGAAGAAAGTGGTTGATGGCAAGGTCGTTTCTGTACGCGGTCCTGCCGACCCAGAGAAAGAGTGCATATTCAAAGGCATTCACCCTCCGCTCATTCCGAAAGAAACATTTGAGCTCGCAAACGATAAGCTCGCCCGGAGCGAGAATACTTCCACGCACAAAGAAAAGGTTGTCCGGAATCCTCTGGCCGGTCTGCTCGTCTGCTCCGAGTGCGGCAGGCAGATGATGCGGATGATAAACCCTGTCCATCCAGATATGCCGGTCGTGCGCTGTCCTCGTCGCGGCTGCCCGAATTGTTCGAGCTATCTTCCTATCGTCGAGGAGCGCGTCATACAGGGTCTCTCCGAGTGGATGAAAGGTTATGAGCTCGAGTGGAGCTCCGCTGCCGCGTCGTCCTCCGTGTCGTCGGTCTGCGTCCGGGAAAAAGCTCTCGCCAGCGCGGAGGCCGAGCTCCGCAAATTACAGCAGCAGCTCGAACGTACCCACGACTTCCTCGAGCAGGGCATCTACGACACAGACACCTTTCTGTCCCGCTCCCGAATGCTCTCCGACAAAATCGCTGCCGCAAAGGATAGTGTCGCCCGCTGCTCCCGTGAGTTGACCGAGGAGAAGCTCCGGGAGACCAGCCGCCGTGACATCATCCCTAAGGTTAAGAATTTGCTCAACGTGTACCCGCTGCTCGAAACGGCCGAGGAGAAAAACGCCCTCCTAAAAGAGGTGCTCGAAAAGGTCGTCTACCAGAAGCTAAATGAGAAGCGCAAAAAGAGCCCTGATGGCTTCACCATTGAAATATACCCGCGCATCCCAAAATCCGAAAAATGAAAAGAGAGGGCCGTTTCGGTCCTCTCTTTCTTATAGTTATCCTGTTTAGCCATACTCAGCAACCTGCATTATAACGACGCAGTCCAGAGCTATCAAAGCGACGTCGGCGGCTTCCCGGCCAATCTGCTGGGCAGGCTGTTCGGCGTACAGGAGGTGGAACTTTTCGCATGAAGACGATGAAAACGCTCTCCCGCCGGATGGCGGCCCTGTTCCTTGTTGTCGTGGTGGGCCTCACGGCGCTGGCCCCGGCAGCTTCTGCCGCCGCCATCCAGCTGCCCAGTCTGCCGAAGGACAAGTGCGTCGTGGACGACGCCGGTGTCCTGAGCGACAGCACCACCACCGAGCTTGAGACCATCAACGCACAGCTCTCGGCCAGCTGTGACGGTGCACAGATCGGCGTGCTGACCGTGGATTACACCGGCAGCGCCACCACCGAGGACTACGCCACAGCGGCCTTCAACGCTTGGGGCATCGGCAGTGCCAGCAAGAACAACGGCGTGCTCATCCTGCTGGTGATGCAGTCGGCCCAGTACGCCGACGGCGACTACTACCTGACCTACGGCGACGGCTTCCGCAGCACCATGCTGGCCGATCAGGCAAGCACCCTCGTGCAGACGATGGAGGATGACTTCGCCGCCAAGAAGTACGACGCCGCCGTCCTCACCTGCGCCACCAATGTGGCAAACACCATCGCAGAGGTCTATGGCGTTAGCCTGAACGGTGCCACCATTTCTCCCGACGGAAGTGCAGTCCCGAACCCCAGCCATCCGGCACACGCCTCTTTGGGAAACATCATCGGCGGGCTTTTTGAGCTGCTGGCTTATATCATCGTGACCATCGCCCTCTTCTTTGTCTTCATCACCCCCCTCGGCCACTCCTTTGGCTGGTACTGGGGTCCCTTCGGCTGGTTCGGCGCACGGCGGCGCAGAGGCCCCCGTCCTCCGCGCGGCCCTTACGATGGCTTCGGCCCCGGCGGCGGTTTTTACGGCGGTCCCCGCGGCCCGAGAGGCCCGCGCGGGCCTCGGCCTCCCCGTGGAGGCGGTTTCGGCGGCTTTGGCGGCATGGGCGGCGGCTCCAGCTTCGGCGGAGCTGGCCGCAGCGGCGGCAGCTTTGGCGGCATGGGCGGCGGCAGCAGCCACGGCGGCGGCGCAGGACGCGGACGCTGAACATTTTTTGATTTTGGATCGAGCCACCAGCGCGGCAGATGCGATTTCGTATCACATCTGCCGCGCTGGTGTTATTTTTTGCCTTTTCCTCTTCCGCCCTTCCATCCTCCCGAAACCATGTCTTCCGGAATCTTATGCAAGATAACTGATATATTTCAATACTTTCTTTAAAAAACTAGGACATTTTTCATCTGCCGTTGAAATTTTGTGAGATCTTTACTATACTTTAGCCATCTTACGGAGCGCACCGCCTGCGAAGGGATGCATCCTTCAACCCGCACGAAGTGTAAGGAGTATTGTATCATGAAAAAAATTACTCGCCGTCAGTTTCTCACCTCTGCCGGTGCGACCTCTGCCGCACTGCTCCTTTCCAGCCTGCCTCATGCAGCAGCCGCAGACGAGAATTGCCTGCGCAAGGTCACTCCTGCTGCTACCAACTCCAACGACCTGTCTTGGGACATGGCCGAAGAGATCCTGACCCACATTTCTGACCCCGTATTCCCTGCCTACACGGTCAATGTTCTGGACTACGGCGCCGTCCCCAACGACGGTAAACTGGACACCGCAGCCATCCAGCGCGCCATCGACGAGACCAGCGCCCACGGCGGCGGCACGGTCGTCATCCCTTCCGGTGTGTATGACGTCGGCGCCATCACCCTCAAGAGCAACGTCAACCTGCATCTGGAAAGCAAGGACACCATCCTGCGCTTCACCCGGGACATCACCCCGGCCAACTACCCGCTGGTGTTCGCCCACTACGAAGGCTCCAAGCTGTACAACTGGAGCCCGCTGATCTACGCTTATCAGCAGGAGAACATCGCTCTGACCGGCAAGGGCACCCTCGATGGTCAGGCTGACAAGAACAACTGGTGGAACTGGTCCCGTACCGTCAACCCGGACGGCACCATCACTAAGCCCGGCAACAAAGACGTCAAGCTGCTGCGCAAGATGACCGACAACGGCACCCCCGCAGAGGAGCGCATCTTCGGCGAAGGCCACTATCTGCGTCCCAACTTCTACCAGCCCATCGAGTGCACCAACGTCCTGATCGAGGGCGTCACCATCGCCAACTCTCCCATGTGGGAGCTGAACCCCGTCCTCTGCACCAACTTCACCGCCCGCGGCGTCACCATCGACACCCACGGCTACAACAACGACGGCTGTGACCCCGAAAACTGCAACTACGTCCTGATCGAGAACTGCTTCTTCAACACCGGCGACGACTGCATCGCCGTCAAGGCCGGCCGCAACCGCGATGGCCGTGAGCTGGGCGAGGCCGGTCATCCCACCCAGAACCTCATCATCCGCAACAACACCTTCGCAGACGGCCACGGCGGCATCGCCTGCGGCAGCGAGATGAGCGGCGGCATCAAGAACCTGTTCGCAGACAACAACACCTTCGACAGCCCCACTCTGAACTACGCCCTGCGCTTCAAGACCAACGCAGAGCGCGGCGGCGCTGTGGAGAACATCTATCTGCGCAACTCCAAGGTCAAATCCGTCGGCAACGCCGTCGTCCACGCCACCATGCTGTACGATGTGGGCCGTGATGGTGATTATCTGCCTCAGTTCAAGAACATCACCATCGAGAACCTGACCAGCAGCGGCGGCGAGTACGGCATCTTCATGGAGGCCTTTGAGGAAGTTCCCATCACTGGTCTGGTGTTCCGCAATGTGAACATCTCCAACGTCGGCACCGACATCCGCGCTCTGAACTGGGAAGACCCCGTCATGGAGAACGTGACCATCAACGGCAAGACCTACCCCCGTCCCGTGGAGACCAAGATCCTCGGCGTTCCTGTCCCGGGCCAGCGCATTGAGGGCAGCTCCACCCTGCTGGGCGGCGAAGATACCGACCTGAGCAGCAAGTGGCTGATCTCGGACAGCGCCGACGGCGATTACCATTTCTTCCGCATCCGCCGCAGCTATGCGGTTCCCTCTTATCTGGCCGGAAAGTACATCAAGTTCGTTTCCACCGACCGGAGCGGCAATCAGGACGCCAGCATCCCCTACAAGGTGCTGCGGAGCGCCGAGATCGCCGGCACTACCAATGATGCCGAGCTGCTGCGCGCTGCCTCCAAGGGTTACATCGACGAGAACGACGCACTCGACCTGAACCGCCCCATCACCAAGCGCGAATGCGCCAAGATGCTGGGCAAGCTGTGGAATCTGACCGCTCCGTCTGCACCGGTCACGATCTCCGACATTCCCGCAAGCGACCCGGATTACGGCGTCATCGCCGCTGTGGTCGAGGCCGGCATGATCGAGCTGAAAGACCCCACCAGCGCCATCGCACAGGGCACTCTGTACAACGCCGGTGTCACCAGCTCTGAAGGTGCAAAGCGCACCGCTTTCCTGCCCGATGCCACCATCGACCGCGACGAGATGGGCCACATCGCTCTGCTGTCCTGCGGCGTGCCTTACAACGAGACGCTGGGCACTCAGCCGAAGTTCGACGACGCCAGCCAGATCGAATCCGTGTACGAGGACAACGTGGGTGCCAGCGCCTACTTCGGCTTTGTCACCGCCAAGACCGGCAACAGCTACCTGCCCAAGGAAAAGACCACTCTGGAAGATCTGATCCGCATCGTGGAGCGCATCTCCGATTTCAACAACAAATAATTTTTTCAGCCTCCTCCTAACTCCTCCCCGCCGGAAGCATCCCGCGTGCTCCCGGCGGGGAGTTTTATCTTGTCGCCGGACGGCTGATGGACAGCGAAAAGCAGCGCACCCCATTTCACGGAGTGCGCTGCTCTTTTTGCTTATTTCAGCTGGTTATTGTCCTTGATGAACTTCATAATACAGCATCCCATCACGATAATGGGGAGCACGATCCGCAGCCCCATGGGGTCGTCCCAGCTGATGAACTCATCCAGAAAGTATCCGGCAATCCATGACGCAAGCGTAAATACAGTCGCCCATCCATAGCTCATGTCATCACCTCCCTCTTATTTGATGCAGGTAGAGCAGGGGCTGTAGCCTGCGGCCACAGCCTCGTCGTAGCTGGAGAAGAGGATCTGATTCTTCTCCGCCGGGAGATTCGGGCAGCTGGGCAGGTGGAACTTTTTGCTGTTCACGTTGCCGATGTAGGCCTGCTGGGCGGTGCTGGACGCCGCCGGGTCGGTGGGGTTCAGCTCGGCGTCGGTGGCATAGTGCTCGGTGGCCACCGTGTAGTTCTGTCCGTCGCTGGACACCGTGATGGTGCCCAGAAGGTCGGTGCGGTAGACGTTCACGCCAGCATCCCGCAGGATGCTCAGGGTCTCCTCGTGGGGGTGGCCGTATTTGTTGTTGACCCCGCAGGAGATGATGCCCATCTCGGGCAGGACGGCGTTCAGGAAAACATAGCTCGTAGAGGTGCTGGAACCGTGGTGCCCCACCTGCAAGACGTCCACCTTGAGGTTCGCGCCGCTGGCCACAAGGTCGCGCTCGGCGTCGGCCTCCATATCGCCTGTCAGCAGAAAGCTGGTCGCGCCGTAGTCGATGCGCAGGACGATGGAGGTGTCGTTGGTTTCCTCATACTGGGCCACCGGGCCAAGCATGGTCACGGTGGCGCTGCCCAGCGCCCACTGGGTGCCCACTGCGGGCACCTCGACTTGGAGGTTCTGCTGCTGGGTGTACTTGACGAAATCCTTGAAGCACTTGGTGGAGGCCTCAGTCACAGGGCTGTAGACGTGGTAGGCCGGGAAGTAGGCCAGCGCAGCGGCCAGACCTCCCACATGGTCCTCGTGGGCGTGGGAGCAGAAGACGTATTCCAGCTGCTCGACCCCCTGACTCTGCAAGTAGGAGACGACCAGGCTGCCGTCGTCCACATTGCCGCCGTCATAGAGCATGAACTGTCCGTCGCACTCCACCAAGACGCTGAGGGCCTGCCCCACATCGATGAAGTGCATCTGGAAGGCGGCGTCCTGTCCGTCGGCCGGGACGGTCTGGGAGGCGGCAGGGTTCGGGATGAGGTCGGCGCTGCCGCCGGGGAGGGCGGAGGAGGTGTCACAGCCCACAAGGCCCAGCACAAGGGCCGCTGCAAGGGCCAGCGCCGCAAGCCGGCTCATGAGCTTTCGGGCGGTCACTTTTTCTTTTTTGAAGTTTTCCACGATGCATTCTCTTTCTGTTGATTACTTTTCGGTTTGTGCGCCGGGGCAGAGTGGGGTGCAAAGCGTGCGCCGGGGCTGGGCTGGCGGCCCGCCGGATCGCGGCCCGCCGGGCTGCTGCCCTGCGGCTTCACGTTTTTGCTGCCCTTGCCTCTGGGCCGGACGGTATAGGTGCCGTCCCCGTGGATGGTCACGTCTGCGGCCTCCGCCCTGCGGGCCGAGCGCTGGACGGCGATGCGGCCCGCAGCGGGCACCAGCAGGGGGATCAGGTCCTCCCGGTGGGTCATCTTCAGCGCCTTGATGACCTTTTCGGCGTTGCGCGGCTCATAGTACTGGAGCAGGGCACGCTGCAGAGCCTTGCCCTCAGCGGTCTTTTCCACGAACACAGGCTTGAGGGTGTAGGGGTCGAGGCCGGTGTAGAACATACAGGTGCTCACCGTGCCGGGGGTGGGATAGAAATCCTGCACCTGCTCGGGGCGCATATGGTTCTTATAAAGATACTCTGCCAGATAGACGGCATCCTTGAGGGTGCTGCCCGGGTGGCTGGACATGAGGTAGGGTACGAGGTACTGCTTTTTGCCTGCCTTCTTGCTCAGCTCGTAGAACTTATCCTTGAACTTGTTGAAGGTCTCGATGGGGGGCTTGCCCATGTAGGCGAGGGTGTTGGGGGCGCAGTGCTCGGGCGCGACCTTCAGCTGTCCGGAAACGTGGTACTCCACCAGCTCCTTGAAGAAGGTGTCGTCGGGGTCGGCCATCAGGTAATCAAAGCGGATGCCGCTGCGGATAAAGACCTTCTTGACGCCGGGCAGCTCCCGGACGCGGCGGAGGATCTTCAGATAGTCGCTGTGGTCTACGATCATGTGAGAGCAGGTGGTGGGGGCAAGACAGTGCTTGCCGCCGCTGCACATACCGCGCAGCATCTGCTCCCGGCAGGACGGGAAGCGGAAGTTGGCCGTCGGGCCGCCGACGTCATGGATGTAGCCCTTGAAATCCGGCTCGTGGGTCATCCGCTCCGCCTCGGCCACGATGCTGTCGGCGCTGCGGCTGGTGACGCGCCGCCCCTGATGCAGCTGGATGGCGCAGAAGTTGCAGCCGCCGAAGCAGCCGCGGTTCTGGATGATGGAGAACTGCACCTCGCGGATGGCAGGCACGCCGCCCATGGCCTCGTAGATGGGGTGGTAGCGGCGGGTGTAGGGCAGAGCGTAGACCTTATCCAGCTCCCAGCGGACGAGGGGCTTGGCGGGGATGTTCTGGACGAGATACTTTTCGCTCTGCTTCTGGACGATGATATTGCCGCTGACAACATCCTGATTGTCCATCTGGATGCGGCAGGCCTTGGCGTAGGCCACCTTATCGGAGGCCACCTTCTTGAAGCCGGCACACTCCACATACCGCTCGGGCAGGTGGTCGAAGTCGGTCATGTAGCAGGTACCATCCACGTCGGTGATGCTCTCCACCGGCTCTCCTGCCGCCAGACGGCGGGCGATTGCCACGGTCTGGTGCTCGCCCATGCCGAAGCTGATGATGTCCGCACCCGAGTCCTCGGCGATGCTGGGCAGGACGGTGTCCAGCCAGTAGTCGTAATGGGCGAATCGGCGCAGCGAGGCCTCGAGGCCGCCCAGAATGACGGGCAGATCGGGGTAAGCCTGCTTTGCAAGTCTGGTGTAGACGGTGGCGCTGCGGTCGGGCCGTGCGCCGCCCTTGCCGCCGGGGGAGTACTCGTCCTCGGCGCGGGGGATCTTAGCGACCGAGTAATGGCTGACCATGCTGTCTACGTTGCCGCCGCCGATGAAGAAACCGTACTTCGGCTTGCCGAACCGCTTGAAGTCCTCGCAGTCGCTGTAGCGGGGCTGGGCCAGCACGCCCACCCTGTAGCCCTCGGCTTCCAGCAGGCGGCTGATGATGGCGGTGCCGAAACTGGGGTGGTCCACATAGGCGTCGCCGCCCACCACCACAAAGTCCAGCTGTTCCCACCCCCGGGCCTCCATGTCGGCCCGGCTGATGGGGAGAAATTCGGTGTAATGTTCCATAGTTATCCTTTATCTCTTTTGTTAAACAGTACCTGCCCGGCACGCCAGCGGCTTTTCTAACAGGGAAGCTGGCAAAACTGGAAGGCTTTGACTGAGCGGTCATTCATCCGGCTGATTCATCTGCATCTCCAGCCACTGCTGGCGGCTGATGAGGACAGCGCGGGGCTTCGCGCCCTCGTAAGGGCCGATGATGCCTTTTTCTTCCATTTCGTCCATGATGCGGGCGGCGCGGGCGTAGCCCAGCTTGCAGCGGCGCTGCAGAAGGCTCGTAGACGCCTGACCGGCGTCGATGACCACCTCCACAGCCTGCTTGAGCATCGGGTCGCTGCCGCCCTCCTCATCGGAGTCGGCAGAGCCGCTGCCCTTCTTGCCGTCCTGAATGGCGTGTTTTTCCATCGCCTCGATCATGGCCTCGTCGTACTGGACGGTGGCGCTCTTCTTGATGAAGTCCAGCACCCGGCTGATCTCCTCATCCCGCACAAAAGTGCCTTGGATGCGGGTAGGCTTGGGTGCGCCCACCGGCATAAAGAGCATATCACCCATACCCAGCAGCTTTTCGGCACCGGCACCGTCGAGGATGGTGCGGCTGTCCACCTGACTGGACACGGCGAAGGCGATGCGGCTGGGGATGTTGGCTTTGATGAGGCCGGTGATGACGTCCACGCTGGGGCGCTGGGTGGCTACGATGAGGTGCATACCGGCCGCTCGGGCCTTCTGGGCGATGCGGCAGATGGAGTCCTCCACATCCTTGCCGACCACCATCATCAGGTCGGCCAGCTCGTCGATGATGATGGCGATGTAGGGCATCTTCTCGAGGTTCGGGTCGTTGGCTGCCAGCTTGTTGAAGGATTTGATGTCGCGGACATTGTTCTCGGCAAAGAGGTGGTAGCGGCGCTCCATCTCCTGCACCGCGCCGCCCAGTGCGCCTGCCGCCTTGCGCGGCTCGGTGACGACGGGCATCAGCAGGTGGGGGATGCCGTTATACTCCGCCAGCTCGACCACCTTGGGGTCGATGAGCAGGAGCTTGACGTCCTCGGGGCTGGAACGGAAGAGCAGGCTCATGATGATGCTGTTGACACAGACCGATTTGCCGCTGCCAGTGCTGCCCGCGATGAGCAGATGAGGCATCTTGCACAGGTCGGCCACCTGCGCCACACCGGCGATGTCCTTGCCCAGCGCGATGCCCAGCGGCGAGGTCATCCGCAGGAAGCTCTGGCTCTCGAAGACGCTGCGGATGTAGACCGGCGTTTTCTTGTGGTTGGGCACCTCGATGCCCACGGCGGGCTTGCCGGGGATGGGGGCCTCCATACGGACATCGGCCACCGCGAGGTTCAGGGCGATGTCGTCCGCCAGCGAGGTGATGCGGCTGATCTTGACGCCCGCCATCGGCTGCACCTCATACCGTGTGACCGACGGACCGCGGGAAATATCCAGCACACGGGTGCGGACGCCGAAGCTCTCCAGCGTGTCCACCAGCTTCTGGGCGTTGGCCTTCAGCTCATCCTCCGCGCCGGGGTCGCCCTCGTCGGGAGCACGCTCGAACAGCTCGATGGAGGGGTACTGATACTGGAAGCTCTCTTCCGTCTCGGCCTCCTCTGCGGGGGCTTTCGCGGCCTGTTCCTCCGAGACAGCAGGCTTTTCCATGGCCGCCGCCACCAGCGTGTTGAGATCTTTTTCCTCCACCGGTTCGCTGGTGATGCTGATCCAGCCGTCCTCATCCGGCTCCGAGCGGAAGGCCGCCGCATTCTCGGCACTGACCGGCTGCGGGGCAGCCTCCGGCGCAGGCGTCGGCTCATAGAGTGGGATGCCGAAGGAGAGCGGTGGCTCCGGAGTTTCGGTCTCTTCCACCGGGGCAGCGGGCGTCACGGTCGGCGCGGCAGGCGGTTCCGGCTGGGCCGCAAAGAAATCTTCGGCGGCGGTGTCCACCGCATCCGGCACGATGGGGGTCACGGTGGCGCGGATGGGTGCACGACGGAGCGGGTCCATCCCAAAGGTCCCGCCGGGGCCGAGGATGATCGGCTCGATGGGTTCGCTGCCGCCCTCGGTGACAGTCGTATGATCCGGGCCGAGGTCGATGTCAAAGGGGGCGCGGGGCCGGGGCTTTTCCACCTGCACCGGGACAGGCTCGGGCTGAGACGGGGCAGGTTCGGCCGGCGCAGGTGCGGCCGGCCCACCGCCCTGCATCATCTGATGGCCCCAGTGGAAAACGCCCGCCAGCCAGCCGGGAGGTTGGATGTGGAACATCGGAGCCTCCGGCTCTTCTTCGCTGTAGTCTTCCTCGTCCTCGGGGAAATCGTCGTTATACCCATCATACTCCTCTGCTTCGGCCTCTTCTGCCGCGCGGGCCGCAAGGCGCTCGGCACGGCGGGCGGCGTTCTGCTCGTGGACCGCGAGACCCTTTTCGTGGACGCTGCCGCCCACATTGCAGAGCCACTGCCAGCACTCGGCGGGGGTGATGTCAAAGATGTACAGGCTGGCGCAGGCCGCCAGCGCCGCCATGACCAAATTGGCGGCAGGTCTGCCGCAGAGCAGCAGGAGCGTCCCGCCCAGCACAGCGCCCAGTGCACCGCCCGAGAGCCATGCACTCATCCCATTCTGATAGCAGGCGGCGGTCATCTGCGCGGCGGTCTGGTCGGCGGAGATGTCCGAAAAGACGATGACCGTGCCGCTGGCGAAGATGAGGCCCAGCATAAGCTTGGCGATGTGGGGCAGGAGGTCTTCGCCCCGGGTGTAGAGGATGGCCAGATAGCACAGCGCCGCCCCCACCACAAAGCTTCCACAGCCGAACAGGCCGAACAGGACATCGTGCATCGTGCGCCATGCCGAGCTGCCCGGCACGAAGGCCAGCGCCATAAGCACCAGCCCTGCGAACAGGGTGACAAGCCCCGCTGGCATCCGGTCCTGCGACCGTTTTCTGCGGCGCGAGGCGCTGCCCCGCGCGGAAGTTCTGCGTTTTCTTTTTGCCATGATCCCTAAAAACCGTTCCTTATCTTATACATAGAAGCAGGGCGCGCCCGAGGCGGCTCTGTCGGTGACGATGGAAGAATCCCGATACTATTCGATTCTTTCATTGTACCACGGGAAAAGTCAAATGGCAATTTATTTCCCCTCGATTTCTCGGTAGAGCCACGCCAGCGCATCCGACAGCCCGCCCAGCTCGTCGATGAGCTTTTCCCGCACGGCTTTCCGGCCGTCCAGCACGGTACCCACATCCATGACCAGCTCGCCGGTGCGCATCATCAGCTCGGTGTACCGCTTTTCCGAGATGCCGCTGTGGGCCGCGACAAAGCCGGTGATCCGCTCCTGCATCTGCTCGAACCAGCGCATGGTCTGGGGTACGCCCAAGATCATCCCCGAGTGGCGGACGGGGTGGACCGTCATGGTGGCGGTGGGCACGATGAAACTCCGCTGGGCGCTGACGGCCAGCGGGATGCCGATGGAGTGGCCTCCGCCCAGCACCACCGCCGCACTGGGCTTCGAGATGCTGGCGATGAGTTCGGCCAGCGCAAGCCCTGCCTCCACATCTCCGCCCACGGTGTTGAGCAGCACCAGCAGCCCCTCGATGTCAGGGTCTTCCTGCACAGCCACCAGCTGGGGGATGACGTGCTCATACTTGGTGGTCTTCTGGCCCTGCGGGGCCTCCACATGGCCCTCCACCTGCCCGATGACAGTCAGACAGTGGATGGCGTGAGCGCCCCGGGTGCGGTAGACGCTGCCCATGTCCTCGATCTGCTCTTTTTCCAATCGCTGCTGCTCCACGGGGATATTTTTCTCTTCCTGTGCCATTCTCTGCGCCCTCCTTTTTGCTTCATTTCAGCTTGTCCGGCATTCCTGTCGGTTATGCTTCGGCAAAGATTTCTTTGCTTTTGCAAAAAATTGCGCCAAAGGATTTGACATTCTCGCTTCCCGATGTATACTTTATACTAGAGATAAGATTGTCAAATAAGTATCATTATTGTACGGAAAAGTACACATCTATTCCTTGCCGGAGCGCCCTGCCGCTGCGCACCTCTCCCCCGGCGATCCTGCGGACAAAAAGAAAGGAGAACTCCCTATGAATACTCCCGGCAAAGCTTCCCTGCCCGTCATCAAGCGTCTGCCCAAATACTATCGCTACCTGCGCACCCTGAAAAACGACGGCATCACCAGCATCTCGTCCCGCGAGCTGGCCGCCCAGATGGGTACCACCGCCTCGCAGGTGCGGCAGGACTTCAACTGCATCGGCGATGTGAATGGCCGTCAAGGCATCGGCTATTCGGTAGAGAACCTGCTGAACATCCTTGAAGACCTGCTCTTCGGCAACGGTGACCGTCTGCCCACCATCCTCATCGGCTGCGGCCGTCTGGGCAAGGCCGTGAGCCGCTTTATCACCACCGACACCAACGGCTATAAGCTCATCGCCGCCTTCGACAACGCCCCCGACGAGGTTGGCAAGGAGATCAATGGCATCCAGATCCTCCACATCGATGAGCTGGAGACGTTCTGCGCCGAGCATCACCCCGAGGTGGCCGTCCTCTGTCTGCCCCGCAGCGGCGCAGAGGAGATCAGTGGCCGTCTGGTGGCGCTGGGGATCCAGGGCTTCTGGAACTTCTCCCACTACGACCTGTCGGTGTCCTACCCCGATGTCGTCGTGGAGAACGTCCATCTCGGCGACAGCCTGATGAGCCTCGGCTACCGGCTGCGCAATCAGGACTGAGCCATCTTACTGCAAAATGCCGACCCTCTCCGTCAGGCTCTGGCTGGGAGGGTCCTTTTATGAGGAGATTTTTTCGACATGGCAAAGCTTTATTTCCGTTACGGCGCAATGAACAGCGGCAAGAGCACCGCGCTGATGCAGGTGGCCCACAACTACGAGGAGCAGGGGATGCGGGTGCTCATCCTCAAACCGAAGGTGGACACCAAGGGCAGCGGCGACCTCGTGAGCCGTCTGGGCGTCCGCCGCCCCGCCGACCTGCTGGTGCCGCCGGATATGGACCTCGTGGAGGCCGTCCGGGCCGCCAGCAGCGAGGGCAAGCCTCTGGCCTGCGTGCTCTGCGACGAGAGCCAGTTCTTTACCGCCGCACAGGCCGAGCAGCTGTTCATGGTGACGGTGGATCTGAACATCCCGGTCATCTGCTACGGCCTGCGCTCCGACTTCTCCCTCAAGGGCTTCCCCGGCTCCACCCGTCTGCTGGAGCTGGCCCACACCATCGAGGAGATGAAGACCATCTGCGCCTGTGGCCGCAAGGCCACCTGCAACTGCCGCAAGGTCAACGGCCGCTTCGTCTTTGAGGGCGAGCAGGTGGCCATCGACCTTCAGAACGACGTCCAGTACGTCAGCATGTGCCCCCAGTGCTATTTCCGGGAGCGCCGCGCTTTCTATGCCGCCCGCCGATGATCGTTTTCCCTGATTTCATGCCGTCCGCACGCCGGGCGGCATTTTTTGTATCTTTTCTTCATCCGTGATATATCAGCCAAGGCCCGATTCGCACGTTTTTTGCGCTATTGATATATCAGTTCATGACCGGAAGTTTCTGTCATCGTCGCTTTTGATGTATACAACGTCCATTCGGCAAAATATGACTTGGTTACAAAATTCTTGCAAATCCGGCCATTCTTTCCCTGTTGCATCCCAGTTTTCTATGCAAATCGTTGAAGTATACAAGTTGCACAGTTTTTGGCCGCAAGTTTATTCATTATGGCAATGACGTCAAAACCACGCAAAAAATAAGCGCAATATTTGTTCGTTTTCCGCCGCTATCCCTACAATTTGCATCTTTCTTTTTCTTCTTGACTTTGGTATCATATTTGTATACAACGGATGCTTTGCAGAGGCGTCCGTGCAAGCAGATGTTTTTTACATTAGGAGGAGAACGAAAATGAGCAAGGCAATTTCTCGTCGTGACTTTCTGAAGGTCTCCGGCGCTGTGGGCGCTGCCGGCCTTCTGGCCGCATGCGGCGGCTCTGGCAACGCTGGTTCTACCGCCACTTCCACTGCTGCTTCTTCCGCAGCATCCGTGGCCGGCCTGTCTTCTGACCCCGTCACCCTGACCATGAGCTGGTGGGGCGGCGAGTCTCGTCACAACGCCTATCAGGAGGCCATCAAGGCTTTCATGGCCAAGAACAGCACCATCACCGTCAACCCCACCTTCGCTGCATGGTCCGGCTGGGAGGATACCATGTCCACCAAGTTCGCAGGCGGCGTCGCTGAGGATGTCTGCCAGATCAACTGGAACTGGCTGTACAACTACTCCAAGAGCGGCCAGACCTTCATCGACCTGAACAGCGTCACGGACTACCTCGACCTGACCCAGTGGGATGAGGCTAAGCTGGCTGCCTGCAACGTGGCCAACGCCCAGCAGTGCGTGCCCGTCTCCATGACCGGCCGTATCTTCTTCTGGAACACCACCACCTTCGACAAGGCCGGCATCTCCTACCCCACTACTCTGGACGAGCTGATGGCTGCCGGCAAGACCTTCCAGGAGAAGCTGGGCGATGACTACTATCCCCTGCATCTGGGCGCATACGACCGTATGATCCTGATGGTCTTCTACCTCGAGTCCAAGTACGGCAAGGACTGGGCAGACCCCACCACCTCTACCCTGAACTACGACGCTGACCAGATCGCCGAGGGCATCGACTTCATCAAGAGCCTCGTCGAGGGCCACGTCATCATGAGCCTGCCCACCTACTACGGCTCCAACGGCGACAACGCTGCTCACCAGTCCAACGAGTGGATCACCGGCAAGCTGGCTGGCTGCTTCGAGTGGGACTCCTCCGCTACCAAGTACGCTGACGCTCTGGACGAAGAGAACAAGGCTGGCTTCACCGTCGGCGACGAGATCAAGTTCGGCGATTACAACGGCGGCTTCTCCAAGGTCTCCATGGGTCTGGCCATCACCAAGACCTGCGCACACCCCGCAGAAGCAGCTACCCTCATCAACTTCCTGCTGAACGAGGAAGAGGGCGCTTCCATCATGGGTTCTGAGTGCGGCATCCCCGCTTCCAAGGCTGGTCTGGCTGCTGCTCAGGCTGCCGGCGCTGTCAAGGAGCTGGTCGCTGAGGCAAACGGCAAGGTCATGGCCTTCGTTTCCAACCAGCTCGACCCCCTGTTCGAGTCCAACGACCTGAAGGCTACCGGCACCGGCGTCTATCAGGAGGTCTTCGACTCTCTGGATTACGACAACGTCTCCGGCGCTGATCTGGTCGATACCCTGCTGGACGGCATGGACGCAGTCGGCTATACCGTCTAATTTCCGCCTCACAGACCTCTCGCGGCCCGCGCACGCGCGGTGTTCGTACGGGCCGCACCGCATAAAAAAGGGTCTTGCAAGGGGGCATCCTTTCCACCTACGGACGGATGCCCCTTTTTCGCAAGACAGCGATGACATTTTTTTGACAAAAGTATGTCCAAATGATTGCGGTGCACGAGAGATTATCCTTATAAAAGGAGGATTCCCGGATGAAAGAAAGCAAAGCGCCCTCTATCGGGCGTACCCCGGCCCAGAAGTTCATTGACAAATGGCAGGGCCTGTTCTATCTGATCCCTTGGATCATCGGCTTCGTCGTCTTCAAGGCCATCCCGTTCGGCCAGTCTCTGTACTACAGCTTTACGGATATGGACTTCTTCAACGGCATCCATCAGTACGGCATCATGAACTATGTGGACGCCTTCTCCACCCCCAAGATCACCAAGGCGCTCATCACCACCTTCAAGTACAGCTTCATCACGGTGCCCCTGAAGCTGGTGTTCGCACTGTTCATCGCCTACATCCTGAACTTCAAGATCGCCTGCGTGAACCTGTTCCGCACCGTCTATTACATCCCTTCCATCCTCGGCGGCTCTGTTGCCATCGCCGTGCTGTGGAAGGCCGTCTTCCGCGATGACGGTCTGGTCAACACTCTGATCCGTATCCTGACCTTCGGTCATTTTCAGGGTCCCTCTTGGCTGAGTGACCCCAGCTACGCACTGTGGATCATCTGCTTCCTGCGTATCTGGCAGTTCGGCTCCGCCATGGTGCTGTTCCTCGCCGCCCTGAAGGGCGTGCCCGCCGACCTGTACGAGGCTGCCACCATCGACGGCGCAGGCAAGTGGCGTCAGTTCTTCTCCATCACCGTTCCGATGATCACTCCCATTATCTTCTACAATCTGGTCACTCAGATCTGCCAGGCTTTCCAGGAGTTCAATGGCCCGTTCATCATCACCAACGGCGGTCCCCGCGGTTCCACCACCCTCATCTCCATTCTGGTCTACAACTACGCATTCAAGTCCAACCAGATGGGCATGGCTTCCGCACTGGCATGGATCATGTTCGTTATCGTCTGCATCCTGACGATCATCGCCTTCACCAGCCAGAAGAAGTGGGTCTACTACTCGGATGAAAGGTAAGGTGTGACAGTATGGGAATGAAAGCTTCTAACGCCATTGCGACGTTTTTCAAGTACTTTGTCCTGATCCTGGTGGGCCTCATCATGATCTATCCCCTGCTGTGGATGATCAGCGCCACCTTTAAGGACAACAGCGAGATCTTTGCAGGCATCGGCCTGTGGATCAAGAACCCCACTCTGGAGGGCTACAAGAACGCGCTGAACAACTTCGGCGGTTCCATCAACATCCTGCAGGCCATGCTGAACACTTACAGCTACGTCCTGCCCAAGGTCATCTGCACCGTGGTCTCTGCCTGCATCGCAGCCTACGGCTTCGGCCGCTTCGATTTCCCGGGCCGGAAGATCCTGTTCAGCATCATGCTGGCCACCCTGTTCCTGCCTCAGGTCGTCCTGAACGTGCCTCAGTTCCTGCTGTACACCAAGTTCGGCTGGGTCAACAGCCCGTTCTATCTGGCCATCTGGGTCCACTGCGCATTCGCAACGGAGACCTACTTCGTCTACCAGCTGGTGCAGTTCATGCGCAATGTCCCCCGCGATCTGGACGAGGCTGCCGCCATCGACGGCTGCTCCTCCTTCCAGACCCTGTACAAGGTCATCGTCCCGATGCTGATGCCCGCTCTGGTGTCCTGCGCACTGTTCCAGTTCATGTGGAGCTGCAACGACTTCATGGGTCCCCTGCTTTACGTCCAGACTCCTGCAAAGTACCCCATGTCCCTGTTCGTCAAGCTGTCCATGGACGGTGATACGGGCTTTGCTTGGAACCGTATTCTGGCCCTGTCCCTGATCTCCATCCTGCCGCAGCTCATCGTGTTCTTCTGCGCACAGGATCAGTTCGTCGAAGGTATCTCCGCTGGCGCGGTCAAAGGCTAAGCTGACGCCCCCGCTGCTCGGATAACTCCAGACAAACACGAATGCCCCCTGTGCCTCTTCCCGTAGAGAGGATGCAGGGGGCATTTTTATTGGGGATAGCCTCTGGCGAAGAGAGAAAGTTTTCCGGTATGCCAAGGCCTCTAGAGGCGACAGCGCGTTAGCGCTGACGGAGAGGTTTATTTCCTGCTCTTCCGATATTGCAGCGGCCCGACTCCCATCGTCTCCCGGAAGACGCGGCGGAAGTGGGCCGCAGAGGCAAAGCCGGTCTGCTCCGCCACGCTGCCGATGCTCAGCTCTGTCGTTTCCAGAAGCTTCTGGGCCGCCTCGATGCGGCGGGCGTTGATATAGTCCACGATGGACTGCCCCGTCACCCGCCGGAACAGCCGGCTCAGGTAGTAGGGCGAGATGTAGAACCGCGCCGCCACCTCGGTGAGGGAGAGCTTCTGCTGGTAGTTGGCCGCGAGATAGGCGCAGATCTGCTCCACCGTCTCGTTGCGGGGGCGGGCGTCGGCGGCGCTCTGTGCCCGGTGCTCCTGCTCCACATAGTGGAGCGTCAGCGCCAGATACAGCCCGCCCGGATACTCCGGCTCCCCCATCGCGCTCCGCATCATCTCCAGCAGCGTCCGCAGGCGGCTGGCCCACTGGACGCTGCCGTAAAGGGCCATCTGGCTGCCCGGCGCAAAGAGGCGGAGAAAATCTTCGCCGGTGGCGTTCTTCATCTCGTGGAGCGCCGTCAGCGGAAACCCGCATCCCAGCATCTCGGGCAGGGCATGACCGGCCTGCGACACCACCCATGCCCCCGGCCCCAGCAGCAGCACACAGCCGGGGCTGACCAGCAGGGCCGTGTCCCCGCACCGGACGGTACAGCTGCCGCCCGAAAACAGGATGATATGGCACGACTCCGCAGGCAGTTCGAGCTGCCCGCTGGTCATTCGGAGTGACCCCGCCGTGATCTTTGCATTGAGTTTTTCCCGTTCGGCCCGCATCGTCCTTCTCCCTTCTGCTTTGCCTGCCCGCTCCGGGCAGTGCTTCTATTTCTTCTATCCCCAGTGTACCATGCCCGCCCTCTGCGGGCAAGCCGCAAATCGACGCAAATAACTCAGGAGGCTGTAAAAATGAACCTGTCTCTCATCCGTTCCATGACCCGCAGCGCTGTCTTCGAGCTGGAAAACGGCAAGTGCTTCCGTCCGGAGCACCCCTTCACCGTGGCTCTGAACGGCAAGACCATTTATGAAAGCTGCAACACCAACGTCTTCTCCCTCTTCTCCCTGACCCCCTCCACCTCCTACACTGTGGAGGTAGATGCCGAGGGCGAACACCTGAAGCTGGACTTCACCACCGAGGCCGAGAGCTTCTTTGTGGATGCGTCCCGCTACGGCCTCGTCGCCGACGGCGAGACCGACAATACCGTCCGGCTGCAGGCCGCCCTCTCCACCTGCCCCAAGGGCGGCACGGTGTACGTCCCGGCTGGCCGCTACCGCACGTCCAGCCTCTTCATGAAGAGCTGCACCACCCTCTACCTTGAAAAAGGCGCTGTGCTGCTGGGCGACAACGATCGCACCCACTACCCCATCCTGCCCGGCGTCCTCCCCAGCGAGAACGAGGTGGACGAATATTACCTCACCGGCTGGGAGGGCAACCCTCTGAACAGCTTCGCGGGCCTGCTGAACATCACGCAGGTGCATGACGTCGTCGTCACCGGCGAAGGCACGCTGGACTGCGACGCCCAGAACGGCGACTGGTGGGTGGACCCCAAGGTCAAGCGCATCGCATGGCGTCCCCGCGCTGTGGCAATGGTGGACAGCGAGAACGTCTGCCTCCACGGCATCACGGTGCAGAACAGCTACTCGTGGACCATCCACCCCATCTTCGTCAAGCATCTTGACCTGCTGAACTTCAACATCAACAACCCCTACAACGCCCCCAACACCGACGGCATCGACCCCGAGAGCTGCGAGTACATCCGCATCATCGGCGTCAACATCCACGTCGGCGACGACTGCATCGCCATGAAGGCCAGCAAGGTCTTCCTCGGCATGAAGCTCAAGAAGAGCTGCGAGCACACCGTCATCCGCAACTGTCTGCTGGACAAGGGCCACGGCGGCATCGTCATCGGCAGCGAGATGAGCGGCGGCGTCAAGGACATGGTCGTCACCCAGTGCCTCATGGATCACACTGACCGCGGTCTGCGGGTCAAGACCCGCCGGGGCCGCGGCAACACCGCCGTCATCGACGGTCTGGTGTTCCGCAATGTGGAGATGCGGGGCGTCAAGGCACCCTTCGTCATCAATATGTTCTACTTCTGCGACCCGGACGGCCATGGCCCCTACGTCCAGTGCCGCGAGGCCCTGCCGGTGGACGAGTATACCCCCAAGCTGGGCACCCTGACGATGGAGGACATCGTCGCCACCGACGCACAGTTCGCGGGCTGCTACTTCGACGGCCTGCCCGAGCAGCCCATCGAGGGCGTCTCCATGAAGAATGTCACCATCACCTTCGACCCCGACGCCAAGGAAGGTCAGGCTGCCATGGCCGACAACCGCCCCTATGTGAAGAAGCTGGCCATCTACGCCGAGAACGTGAAGAGCATCCAGCTGCACAACGTCAAGATCGAGGGCTACGAGGGCGAGCGTCTGCGCTTCGCCAACGTCGGCCATTTTGAGGAGGACTAACATCATGACACACGAAGAGATCCTGTCCATGCTGGGCGATTATGTGGACTACCTCATCGCCAATTCCAGCGCTGAGGCCCCCATGTGGAACATCGAGAAGGTGCGCAGCGGCAAGCCCAACAAGTGGAACTACATCGACGGCTGCATGATCACCGCCTGCCTGAGCCTCTACAAGACCACCGGCGACGAGAAGTATCTGAAGTTTTCCAAGGACTTCATCGACTTCTTCGTGCAAGAGGACGGCTCCATCAAGACCTACGACCCGAAGGAATACAACCTCGACAATGTGAATCAGGGCAAGAACCTGTTCACCCTCTACGACATCTTCGGAGACGAAAAATACCGCAAGGCCATCGACACCATCCGCAGCCAGCTGCTGACCCAGCCCCGCACCAAGGAGGGCAACTTCTGGCACAAGGACATCTACCCGTGGCAGGTCTGGCTGGACGGCACCTATATGGCCCAGCCCTTCTACATGGAATATGAGACCCGCTACAACAAGATGCAGGGCTGTATCGACAGCTACAAGCAGTTCATGAACATCAAAAAGCATATGCGGGACGAGAAGACCGGCCTGTACTACCACGGCTACGACGAGAGCCGCACGATGTACTGGGCCGACCCCGTCACCGGATGCAGCCCCAACTTCTGGCTGCGAGCCATGGGCTGGTTCATGGTGGCGATGGTGGATGTGCTGGAGCGGATGGACGAGCAGCTCTACAACGAGTACCGCGGCATCATGGCCATGCTGAAGCAGACCATCGAGGACGTCCACAAGTTTCAGGACGAGGAGACCGGTATGTTCTGGCAGGTGATGGATCATCCCGGCGTCGAGGGCAACTACCTCGAGACCAGCGGCACAGCTCTCTTTGCTTATGCCGTGCTCAAGGGCGTGCGTCTGGGCTACCTGCCCAAGCGGATGGCTGCATGGGCCGAGAAGGCCTTCTACGGCACCTGCGACAAGTACCTCTCCAAGAACCCGGACGGCAGTTTGCAGCTGGGCGGCATCTGCCTCGTGGCAGGCCTCGGCGGCAAAGACCACCGCGACGGCTCGCTGGCCTACTATTTCAGTGAGCCTGTGGTCTGCAACGATGCCAAGGGCGTCGGCCCGCTGGTGCTGGCCTACACCGAGATGATCGCACGGAAGTAAGAAAGACCGTATCACGCAAAAAGCGCCCCGGCTCCCTCACCGCACGAGGGAGCCGGGGCGCTTCTTGATGCAGAAAAGAGAAGCACCAAGGGGCCTTTATCTCTTTCTGATATGGTTCACCAGATATTTCAGCATTTTCCGGACTTCCGGGTCTCCGAAATGAAAGACCCCAAACAAGGCGACGGATACAGCCTCGCAGAGGATGCCGGAACAAACAAATTTAAGATAGCCATTGGCGATTGGCAGCCTGCTGTTCAGATAAGCGCAGAAGACGATCGAAACCGTCAATGCGATCCCGTCAACGATATTTTTGAGCCAATACTTCAGATAGTCCTCTTTGTCCGCCTGCAAGCACAATTTGAACACGACGTAGCTTCTCCCGAACCAGAACCACATCTGGCTCACGACCGTTCCCAGCAATACGCCTGCCAGTCCTATGGTCTTGGCGCCCAGTATCGATAATGTAATATTCAATATGGCTGCAATGATCTCGTTGTCTCTGTCTTCTCTGAACAGTCCCGCCGCATTGATAAAATCAACATTTACGCTGTGCACAAAATGAATGTACAGGTCCATTACAAGCAGCACCACCACCGAAGCGGGAAGGATATACTCCGCGCCGACCCACATGGCAATAAAGTCGTTGATCAGAACACAAAAAGGAACAACGATCATCATTGCGATCAGGACGCGCATGACTGCATACAGTTTGAATGCGCCCTCTTTGCTTTCCCCCTCGGAGTCGGTCGCCAGAACATTTCCAATCATGGGCGTGATCGGATTCAGAAGACCCGAGATCAAGGTTTTGAGCTGCTGTGAGATCGTTGTATAATTCACCAGATACCCGACTTGGACCGTACTGATGAATGCCGAGATCACAAGGCTGTCGGTCGAGCTATACACATAGGCCGCAATTTTCCCTGCAAAGACATTTTTCACATTGGAAAAAAGCGATCTCAATAACGTGAAATTTATTTTTCCCCTCTTTAAAAATGGATACAGCCTTGCGCAGACCCAATGGACCCAGATGTTTGATACGATCACCTGCATGAGCTTCAGCACAAGATACAGCAGATAATCCTTGAAATACACCATCGCTATGATCTGTAAGATGTTTGCGATAACATTTACGATCATATCAATGATCTTGGAGATGTAGTCTTTCTGATCTGCATAAAGCAGCGATCTCTTATAGGCCAAAAAATAGGTGCACGCCGAGGAAAATGCCTGAATCAGAAAATAGAGATAGATCGCATTCGTCACGGTTATCCCTGTGAGGATATACTTTAAGAACGGCAGAAGGGCCAAGGAAGCCAGAATAAAAAAGGCGCCGATGCAGTCATAAACAAACCGGAAAACATTGACAATGTCATTGATCTGCTGCTCGTCTCGCTGCGCCAGTGGCTTATAGAGGCTGAAAACGATAGCCGTTTGAAATCCCAGTTCTGCAAGGGACAGCGTACTCAGGACAGAGGTAAAGGTGCTGTATACGCCCAAAAGTTCAATGCCGATGTACCGGATGAACAGGCTTCGTGTCAAAAACTGGAAGATCAATGTCATCACTTGACTGACCAATCCGGTCGAGCAGTTTTTCAAGAGCAGTACTTTGTTTTTATTCATCGAAGCCCCTGCTTTCCCCTTGCATTTTCGATCCGGATCCAGTTTTTGGGATAATCCGCCCGGTACATCTTTCCGTTATCCGATAAAGAGTATTGCGGGCATACAGTTACGCTGTTTTCCGATTCGTTCAGATATGCCGGCCAAAAACTGAAGGTGCTGTTCGGAATAATATGATGACGGCATTTTTCCATCATCAGCAGATCCGCTTCCACTTCGTCTGCACCATTTGAAACGATCACAGAATTTTCCACATTTCCGAAATGCGCCTTTACATACTCCGCGTCATCAGAAAAGAAGTAGAATCTGCAATCCTCCACTCGTTCTTTTATTTTTTGGATCGCTTCATGATAGTATTCATCGCCGCACAGATCAAATCCCGAGCCTGTGTAGTCTCCCTTTCTGACATGTACGCTCACCGAGTTGCAGGACAGCATCTCTGCCACGAGTTCTTTTTTTCCTTCATCAAGATCCAGCGAAAAATCAAAAACTTTCTTGAGTTCCTCTTTGTTCCAGTCGAAATACTGAAGATTCTGCCAGTATCCACTCAAGTACCAATCTCTTTTGGGGTCCAAGTTGAAAACTTCCGGATTGAAAATATTAAACTTGTAGCCGTGGATCATGTGCGGCTCATTGCCTGAACTTGCCAGATTTCCGATTTTAGAATAGATCCTCCGATAGAGCATCCGGAGCGGCTGAAAGCTCAGGCCCTCTCTTCCAAATCCTTTATAATATCTGCATCCCGAATATACTTTCCTGCATTCCTCTTCTGACGCCACGCACTCCTTTATTCCGAAAACTTTATCCAGAATATACCCGGTATGGGATTTGTCCTTTTCATAATGATTTGTATCGATCTTAATGTCGATGTCCTTATATATTTTTTTGAGCGAGAGCAGCAGCGCATACTGGTACATCTGGTTTCCCAGTCCGTGCGATATTCTGACAACGATCATTTGGTTCTCCTTTACCCCTTGTTCAAGTGATCCGCATTTTTCATGCACAAGCCGCATCCGCAAGCTGCATATTGCATGATTTTTTGCTTTTCGACAAGTATAACATTTCATCCCGAGAAATACAACTGTTCACCGATGCAGAGCCTTGAGGATCTCAGACAGCGGAGCCGGATGGTCGTGCTCGGGCTTGTAGCCGAAGCAGCGGGCGCTCCAAGTGACGGCCAGCATCAGCAGCACGCACATCAGGATGCCGGGGACCCAGCCAGCCATGAACAGACGTCCAATGGAGACCTCGCCGACGGTGCCGTAGATGATCAGGCCCATGCTCGGCGGAATGGTGGCGACGATCAGGCCGGACAGGCCGTTGATGGCGGCAGACCAGCCGCGGTCGTAGCCTAGACGGTTCATCTCAGGTCCGAGGATGCGGCACTCCATCGAGGCATCCGCAACAGCAGAGCCGGAAACGCCGCCCATCAGGGTGGACATCAGGCAGGAGACCTGACCGATGTTGCCGTACATATGGCCGGTGCAGGCGTTACTGCCAAACCGGAACAACGCTCTTTTTGCTCTACACAAAATCCTGCATCGTTTGGCGTAAAATTGGCGTATGGTGTAGTTTTTACTGGAAATCCATCAAAAGAAAAAGCCTGAAACTTCTCGGTTCATCAAGAAGTTTCAGGCTTTGTTTTGTTTAAATTGGAAATTTACTGCTCAATCGGCTTCATCGTGGGGACAGGTCAAGGAAGGCTCACAAATGGCTTTATTTCCCTTTACAAGCCTATCCATGCGGTTTCCTTTTTCCTGCTCCCGTACGTCACCCTACGCAACTCTCCACAACTTACCGGCAATTTGGTGTAAAAGTGGTGTAGTAGTTGGTGTAGTGGATTTCAGACCGAAATGCCCAATTTGCCGTTCAGATTTGCAAAGGAATGGGCTTTGGCTTCCTTGGTGGCTTCCGCGTAAATCTCCATCGTGGTGCTGATGTCCTTGTGACCCATGATGTCCTGAATGATCTTCAGGTTGGTCTCATTTTCGCACAGCCGGGTGCAGAACGTGTGCCGGAGATTATGGCAGGAGAAAGGCGGCAGCAGCTGCGGTTCCCGCTTTTCCTTTTCGGCCTTTTCCAGCTCGGCTTCGTTGTAGGCCACACTGATGCGCTTGATGGCGCGGTTGACCGTCTGCGGATTCTGCGGCTGGCCGAAGCGGTTCAGGAATACGAAGTCCGAGATTCCGTCGATTTCGTATTCGCATACCAGTTCCAGCTCCTGCTGGTTGGTGCGTTCCTGCTCCAGCGCTTTCCGCACTTCGGGCAAGATTGGAATTGCCCGCTTACCGGCGGCAGTCTTGGGGGTGGACATGGTGAAATAGCAGCCACCGACCTCGTGGTCATGGTACACCAGATTGTGCTGGATGGTGATAAACCCACTCTCGAAGTCGATGTCACCCCAGCACAGGCCAACCGTTTCCGAGATGCGGCATCCGGTACCCAGCATGAAGGTGAACATCGGGAGCCAGTGCTGGAACTTCGGCGTTTTCTTGATGAAATTCAGAAACGCCTGCTGCTGGGGCAGGGTCAGAGCGTGTCGTTTGGGCGTTTCGTACTGGTGGGCGGCTTTAATGGCCGTCAGGACACCATCCGTGGGATTCACACGGATGTACTCATCGTCCACCGCCACCGCAAAGACCTGATGGAGAACATTCTGGATGGTTTCCAGCGTGTTCAACGCCATCTTGCCATTGCGGACGATGCCATTGTAGTAGCTGCGGATATCCGACTTGCGAATGTCCTTGAGCTTCATCATGCCGATCTCATCCCGGACGAACCGATTGTACATATAAACGTAATTGGCGAAGGTATGCTCTTTCAAGCCCACCTTGTTCTTACGCCACAGTTCAAACAGGTCATTCAGGGTCAGGCTGCACTCCGGGATGCGGAGGCCATCTGCCAAGTCGTGCTGGATCTTCTCTTCCTTTTCGCGCAGCCCCTCCAAGGTTGCATCATAGATGGTATGGCGTTTTCCGTTTTTCGCAGTCCAACGGTACATATACAGCCCATCGCTCTTGCGGTAGACCTCGCCATCCTTCAAAACACGGCCTTTATTATCTTTACGTCTTTGCATATAAACTCTCCTTTTCATTCACAGAATGTTGAAAAGGAGCCTTACGCCATGAGTATACCATGACGCAAGACTCCCTGCAACATCAAACGGTCAATTTTTGAACCGCATCAGATCGAGAATGCCTTGTCCAGATATTCGTCCAGCTTACGGCGTTTGATCAGCCGTTTGGTTCCGTTCCAAAGGACGAACTTGCATTCATCGCTATCGGTCATTGACCGCAGTTTATTGATACCGATCCCAGAGTAAGCCGCCGCTTCCTCCAAGGTCAGATTACTCTTTTGCCAAATCGGAACTTGTCGGGACTTAGTCCCTCCATCTTGCTGACGCAAGACCGTTCCGTTGCTTAAAGTCCCCACTGGGGACTTCATTGCTTCGCAAACGCAAACTTCTTTCACTTGCACCTCCATATCCTTGTAACCGGGTGCCGGGGCAGAAAGTGCCAGCTTTCTGCTCCGAACTCTCCCGATGAGGTTCAGATTTCCGAGTGCCCCTCCTGTGTGCGGGGTTGTGCCGCTGGTTTGTTTTGTGCCTGTTCTGCCTGCAAGCGGTTCAGCAGTTGCAGAACGGAATCTCGTGCTTTCTCCTTGACCTGCTCCTTGCCCTTCTGCCGGACTTCCGGCTTCAGCAGCTTCTCCTGCAAGCGGGTAGTGGTGGTTTGCATGGTCTTGAGAAACTTGTCCAGCACAGTGTCCAGATGTTTGGCAGTGTACTCCCGTGTAACCTTGGGAGCCTTTCTCTCTGGCGACAGCACCCACTTCTTCGTGTCCTCGATCATCCGCATATCTTCCTTGCGGGTCTCGGTGCGTACCACGTCCGTCACGACCTCCACCGCCTTGTCGTAGGCTGCTGCCGAAACTTCATCGATCAGCGTTTCCATGTCGTTGACCTTGAGGGTCAATTCGTCCAGCTTGCTCTGCTGGGCGGCAAGCTGCTCCTTCTGCTTGGCAAGGATGAAGTCCTGCTTTTCCAGATATTTGCGGTTGCCGTACTCCGCTTCTTCCTCCAAATCCAGCCCATGACGTTTGGCGATTTCAAACAGCATCTTCCGGCAGACTGCATCAAAGGTGATTTTGCGGTTATTCCTGCGGCTGAGGGGCTTGTCCGGGTCTGGCAAGTCGAAACCTAACGCTTCCAGTGCCTTTTCCTGCTGGGGTGCTACCTCGCCATACTTGTTCTCGCAGTCGAACACATGACGTTCGTGGATATGGGGTGTGCTTTCATCCAGATGCAACGCCCAGTCCAGCACATGAACGTGTTCGCCAAACTTGGTCTTGAACGCCTCGATGAACTCCGTGACGATGTTCAGCAAGTCTTCCGCCGAAGCGTGTTCATCCAGCGTTCCAAGCTGGTAGATGGTCTCTTCCGGGCAGGTCTTGCGGCTGGACAGCAGGTCAGGAATGGAGCGGTTGCGTTCCGTGTGCCGGATCTTGGCATTACGCTCGTTCTGACCTTCGATAAAGGTCGTGTACCGGCTCTCGTAGAACTGCCGTTCCACATCTGAGAAGGTCACTGCCAGATCGTCCGGGTCTTGCGGGTCGAGAGCCGAACGGAAACCGTGAAAGCAGTCCCAGTAGATGTTGCCCTTGGCTCGTTCCGGGTCGATGTGCTCACTGTTAGCAAGGTTAAAATTGCGGTCATTGTGCTTTGGGTTATAGGTGCCGTGTGCTCCGGCTCGTCCATTGTGTCGTGTTAACTTCAGATAGACATCCCTCCGTTTCAACATCTTGGCAGGGAGAACGCAGCAGCGAAGCTGCTGAATCTGCCGCCGTTTTGCGCCAGATAATACCCAGTAGCATATGACGCACAGCATCATATCACTGGGCAAGGGTTTCACCCTTGACCCTTGCAAAGAGCTGGTCTCGCCTGTCGGCTCGGTCGGTGCTTCAAAAGGCCGGTGGCCTTTTGAGGTCGCCGCAGGCGACCCGCACCCCTCTGCACTCCTGCACCGGGCAAGCTGACAGGCAACGATTTGCGAATCCCTGCCCACAGCTCGTCCGGCTTTTTCAGTTGGCCAAATTGACCAACTGATTTTGCCTGTTCCCAAAATGGTAACAGGCAGATAGACGGTCTGATAACGGCCATCTCGCCCTGATTCCCATTTGGGGGAATTGGGTAGGAGCTGGTAAGTGCCGTTTCCCGTCACTTACCACTCTTGGCAAACTGTCAACCTGACACTTTGCCAACATCCCCTATAAAGGAGAACTTTGGCGTTTTGCTGCGTACGTGCGTACGCAGCAGGTGGCTTTCTCTGTACGCACGTACGCAGCGAAAGACCGAAAACGCACCATATAGGGGGATCAAAAGCGGGTCATGCCCGCTAGCCATTGGGGGTAAGGTCGGGCTGCACAAGGGCTTCAATGCCGACAAAGCCCCGGACTCTCCGCCCGGACGAGTTGACGATGTTGTTGGTGGATTCCAGATTATACCTGCGCTGGTTGGCGATCAGTGCATCGCTGAACCCTCTGGCCTTGATTGCATTCAGGCTGTTCTCCTCACACCACATCCGGTAGACCTCATACAGCTCTTTCGAGCTGGTGCAGGCATCCGCCTTCAGGCGGATGTAGCCCTCGGATTCGAGGAAATCGAACACATTGTTATTGTCCCGCTTCACCAGTTCCCGGTTCCGCTTGGCACGGTCACTCTCGGTGAACTGGAAACCATTCTTCACCAGCCGCTGCAAGCCCTCAAATACCCACAGCAGGATGCCCTCGACCTCTGCCGCCATCTTCTCGGCAATGTCCGGGTCATCCACACGGGAGAGAGGCTTGTCCTTGGTGGTCAGGATGAGCTGACGGCGGTAGAAACCGTCCGAGCGGTCATACAATGCCTGCAAATCGCCATTGCTGAACGCCAGCAGGCGGGCATACATCCAGCCCTGATAGCTCTGCTTGCCCTTGCGCTCCAAGTCCATCTGCCCCTGTGCGGTCACGATGGACTTGACATAGTTGGTCTGGCGCAGGGCTTCCATCCGCATATCATCGTCCACACAAAGCAGGGTGTGTTCGAGGTCAGCACGGGCAAAGCGGTTCTCCGAGATCTTGCCGATGCTGCCATCCTTCATGTTGCAGCCGAACAGCCGGGACAGCACCACACCGATCTGCGACTTGCCCTCGCCGCCGTTGCCCTTGATGACCATCATGCGCTGGCCCTTATTGCTGGGAATCAGGCAGTAGCCGATGAACTCCTGCACGGTGGGGATGTCCTCCGGGTAGAGCAGGTCGGACAGAAACCGCAGCCAGTGGACGGGCTGGGCGGCTTTCGGGTCATACTTGACAGGCAGGCGGTTGCGCACGATCTCCGGCTTGCCCTCCTGAAAGGTACCGTCCAGATACAGGGTGCCGTTTGCCAGTGCGATGCGGTCGGTGACAGGCGGAAAGTCCTCCACCTGTGCCGCCAGTTTCAGCACGTCCACCACATTGGTGACCTTCTTGGCAAGGT
>OHTV01000072.1_pt1 | contig 69707 bp, 66 predicted proteins | sample 1579041 | NCBI WGS metagenome assembly OHTV01 (sample SAMEA3879583, study PRJEB24766) | human gut metagenome | biome: human-associated habitat; feature: feces | place: USA | collected 1985/1987
AGGGACTTACATCGTAGCAAAGATATAACTTACTGAAAGATAGTGCCATATCAAACCATTTTCGGTTGCTGGTGGCACCACTCAAATAAATACTCCCATTGAAATGATAATATTTCAATGGGAGTATTTATTTACACCCACTCCCCCCCTATCCCCAGCAACATGCTTTAAGATAGACTTTACTATTATCCCATGAAAAGGTCTGATAATAAAGAAATATGCCCTTCCCAGCCAATTATTGTACTTCACAACAGTAGTAATCCGAAGTTCTTGTTTTCCTTCGTGATATTCCCCGCACCACATGGACACATGGAAATCAAGATGCTTATCCGGCATTCCGAGAATTTCTTCATGCAGATTTTTATCCAAGACCATATCTGTAAATCTGGTTGCTGTATCCAGTCCTAATGGCTTTACAATCGCATTCCTGAAATTCATGAGCCAACCAATCCACTTAGGAAATCGGCTGAAGGCAAGATTGCGAAAATCTTCCGGTGTCAAAGCCTGCCCAGTGACCATCACTTTAGAAAAAGAATCTATATAATCTACAGGAAAATAATTCTTTATTAAGCTGTCTGCCGGTATATCTTTCATCTTATCACATATTGAATTTATTACTCGTTTGCTTTTCATTCACGGCGTCCCCAATGACACGGCCTACAAAGGTAGCCACTTAATCCAACCCTACAACATATTCTTAGAAATAATATTATCCCGTAAAAGATAAAACTCAAAAGAAAATTATCAGTTATCTTTGTTCCATGACTACCAACAAGACAACTCCCAAAGAATTATGGGCAAGACAGCAGATTAGCGGTCCCGATGTGGACTATGATTTATGGAACAAGAAAAGAATATCCGTGCAAGCGTTCTCACAAATGAGTCAGAGCTGTATTTTTACAGTTGACGTATTTAAAGAGAGATACGATTTTGCATCCGACAGTTTTGCCCATCTTTTCGGATACAATCCCACTTGGATAAAGACAATCAGGCAACAAGGCGATTTACTGGAAGAGAGAATACACCCTGATGACAGAATGCAACTCACGGAATGCCAAATCGAGCATGGACAGTTCATCTACTCACTCCCACCGGAAGAAAGAAATGACTACCGGCAAATATTTCAATTCCGTATGTTGAATGCACGGCAACAGTATATCAATGTAAGTAGCCGGCAACAAGTCATAGAAACAGACCGGAATGGTAAAGCCTGGATAATCATGGGAGTAATGGACATACTTCCCGACCAGACCCCTATCGAAAGAATCAAACGGACGGTGGTGAACAGAAAAACGGGAGAGATGCTTCCAACATGCACTGTTTCTCCTGACAAACAATTATCCAACCGGGAGAAAGAAATATTACGACTCATCCGACAAGGTTTTCTAAGCAAGGAAATCGCTCACCAGCTGGGAGTGAGCATCTATACTGTGAACAATCACCGGAAAAACATCCTAAGCAAGTTAGATGCCAACAATATAATGGAAGCCATCCATATAGTAGAAAATCTTGGTATCTACCTCTAAGATTACGGAAGCCAACCGAGACTGTCCGCCAACTGATTTGTTTTGCGCCACTCTTCAAGCTCCTTATAAGTGCGGACACCTCCCGTAAAGACAGCATGATAAATCTCTATACCTGGAATCGTTACACCATCCGGCACATCGAATTTGATTTGCAATATCGTTTTCCTAATTTCAGGAGTAAGGCGCTCCGCAATAGCGGCAGTCACCTTTTCTACAACACCATCATACCTGGAACCTTTCCGGATGTGAATCATATCAAACTTCCAAGTATTCTGTTCTCTATCCTTATATAAAGCATGCCACTCCATGCACTCTTCCTCCGTATGGATAAGGTTCCTATATTGTATTTCCTGCAAAGGCAACCGTTCCGCAAGTTCCCGGATGACCGAAAAGCTCTCTCCTACATCCAACCTATCGGTATAAATATGGATATCTATATCCCTACTTTTCGCCAACAGCCCGGTACGGAGTGAGCCCACCAAATGAACGGTTGCTCCAATGCGCTCCCATGCTTCAATAATACAGGTATCTTCCAATACTTTCCATGCAGATTGCTGATTCTGCCTTGCAAGCTCATGAATGTCCATTTACCTCCACTTTTTTGAATGTGCAAAGATATAAAACTTCCCAGTATATAGCTATAAATAGCCATTTCCCTTCTTGATACAATACACTAATTTTGCACACTGTCTTATCTTTTAGCAACAACTAATTATGGCATTCAATCAAACAGAGAAACAAGAGAAAGAATATTTAAAGCAAATAATCAGTTTTCTGAAAAAGGTTATCGGTAATACCGACGCATCCGTGAAAGACCACGTCGACACCTTGGCAGAATACAAAGACTATATCTGGTCCAACAAAGACATCGACCCACACGAGATACGCTCCATGCGCGAAAGCATCCTGAACCATTTTGCCATGGGGGAAAGTGTAATCAACAAGCATAAGCGGCTCACCAAGATACTTGCCATTCCTTACTTCGGACGAATTGATTTTTTGGAAAAGAAAGAAAACAGCAAAGTGATGCCTATCTATATAGGTATCCATACCTTCTATGACCCGGAAAGTCGAGCTACCCTTATCCATGACTGGCGAGCACCCGTTTCGAGCATGTTCTATGACCATGAATTAGGAGAAGCAGGCTATCGGTCTCCATCGGGAGAGATTAAAGGAGTAATTTCCCTAAAACGCCAATACAGAATTCGGGGCGGCAAAATGGAATTTATGATTGAAAGTGCCCTGACCGTCCATGACGACATTCTGCAAAAAGAGTTAAGTTCCAATGTAGATGACAAGATGAAAAATATCGTTGCCACCATCCAACGGGAACAGAACCAGATTATCCGCAACGAAGATATCCGCACGCTTATTATTCAAGGAGTGGCCGGCTCTGGAAAAACATCCATAGCCCTGCACCGCATAGCCTACCTGCTCTATACCTTCAGAGACAGCATCTCATCAAAAGATATTCTGATTATCTCCCCCAACAAAGTGTTTTCCGATTATATCTCCAACGTCCTCCCCGAACTTGGGGAAGAAACCGTGCCCGAAACCAGTATGGAACAAATACTCTCCGGAGTGTTGGAACACAAATATAAGTACCAAACATACTTCGGGCTAGTGAATGAACTGTTAGAAAAGCCATCCTCAAGCCTCATCGACAGAATAGCCTATAAAGCCTCTTTCGGCTTCATTTCAGAGCTTGACAAGTTTATCCTCCACATAGAGAACACCTACTTCAAGGCAGCAGACGTGAAGCTGACCAAATACATCACCATACCTGCCCCGTTTATTGAAGAACAGTACCTACGTTTCAACCGTTATCCCATACGCCGACGATTTGATGCTATGGCTGATTATATGCTGGATATGTTGAAAATACAATACGCCTTTACGGTAACCACCGCCGGCAGAAACCTTTTGAAAAAAGAAATCAGACTAATGTTTGCAGGCAATAACGACATTCAAGTCTACAAAGATTTCTTTAAATGGACAAATAATCCCGGAATGTTCAAAATGCGAAAGGGACATACACTCGAATACTCAGACTTGGCACCGCTGGCATACCTACACTTGGCATTGGAGGGAAACGGGAACCAGCCATTCAGAGTCAAACATCTGTTGATAGATGAGATGCAGGACTATTCGCCCATACAGTACAAGGTAATACAGAAACTCTTTCCATGCCGGAAAACCGTGTTGGGCGATGCAGGACAGTCCGTGAATCCTTATGGTTCATCCACAGCAGAAACTATCCAAAAGTCACTTACTGCAAGTGAAATCATGAAATTGTGTAAGAGTTATCGTTCCACCTTCGAAATTACGGATTTTGCGCAAAAGATTCATCCTAACGCAGAGCTGGAACCGGTTGCCCGGCATGGAGAAAAGCCACAAATCCTGCAGTTCGGCAGTGCCGTAGAAGAACTGTCCGGCATTATGGGGCTAATCTCCACTTACCGGAAATCCGGATATAAGTCTCTTGGCATCATATGCAAGACGGAGCAGCAAGCCAGGGAGATGGCAGACATGCTGAAATCATATGCCAATGATATCAGCTTCCTATCAAGTCAAAGCTCCGCATTTGTGCAAGGCATCGTCATCATCTCTGCCCACATGGCAAAAGGGCTTGAGTTTGACGAAGTCATTATTCCACAGACGGATGAGAGAAATTACCGTTCGGAGATTGACAAGAGTATGCTTTATGTAGCTGTAACCAGAGCTATGCACCGCCTAACCTTGACATTTCACGAGGCAAGACCGGCAACTCACTGATGATGGATTATTAAGGAAATCTATCCCAACAGCCTTGTACAAGATGCGGCAAGTAACAGCGTATCTCATCAATCGACCAATCCCACCATTGCAGCCGCAATAATTTCTTCACCACATCCTCATCAAAACGTTTCCTGATTTCTTTGGCAGGAGTTCCCCCTACAATTGTATAAGGGGGAACATCTTTAGTCACAACAGCACGTGCACCAATAATCGCCCCATCTCCTATATGAACACCAGCCATTATCACCGCTTCATAACCAATCCAAACATCATTACCTATTATAATATCTCCTTTGTCATCCCATGCATCCGTTATGTCCGATTTCTTCAATCCCCACTCTTCGTAAAATAAAGGAAATGTATAAGTAGACAGAGATTTCAACGTATGATTGGCACAGTTGAACAGAAATTTCGTACCGCAAGCAATGGAACAGAATTTACCAATAACCAGCCTCTCCTGATGGATGGGGTAATGATACAGCACATTGTTTTTCTCGAACAACAAAGGGTCAGCTACAAAATCATTATAAATAGTATAGTCACCAACCTCTATTCGAGGATCCTTTACAACAGCATTAAGATATACGGTTTGCTTATCTCCCGTACGCGGATATATTTTAGTCATCATAATTCGATATGTTTCTAATATTGTTTACTTCTTAAATAGAAAACCGATTGCAATGCCAGCAAAATCACAAAAAGGTATTCTGCCGTTAAGTAAATAGCCAAGGATGCATGAGTGCAAGCGCTTAACCAATAAAGATACCCCAGATACACGACAGTGGTAGTCACTTGGAAAAGAAAAGTAATCCGGGTTTTACCGGTCCCTCCAACTGCGTTGAGATATACATAGCCTGGCAAGGCAAAGGTATAATTCAGCAACGTCACAACAAAAGGGATGAAAGCCTGCTCCGTCAACAGTTCGTTATCTGTATAGATTCCTATTATCAAGCGATTACAGCATACAGCTACCCCTATCAGTGGAAATCCAGCAGAATAGCCCAACCTCAGTATCTTACGGCAGATAATGAAAACAGCCCTCCTTTCTCCAGCCCCAATCGCATTACTGACCAGCGAACCCGTAGTGACCGCAAAAGAATTGACTATTACAAAAAAGACAGCAGATACACTTCGCGTAATATTGGAAATGGCTAATTCCGTTTTACCCAAATGTTCCACCGCCACAAAAAACAAGAACCACGGAGCCACGCTGATAAAGGCATGAAGCATGCTCCATACCGACAAGCTCAGCACATCCACCAACAGCTTTCCGTCATATACCGGTTTCAATCCATATTTCCCTTTATCTATTTTCAGCCATACATAGAAAAGAAGCATCACCAAAGACCCCATCTCTGCCAGAGAAGAAGCAATGGCAGCTCCCGATATTCCCAGTCCTCCAACAATTATCAGAATATAATTCAAAGGAATATTAATCACTACTGCAACGGCAGCAGCCCACGATAATGCCCGAGTGCATGTTATTCCCACAAGAAAAGAACGGATAACCAAAAACGGAAACGAAAACAGCAAACCGAAACTGCGCCAGTCCAAATATTGAATTACAGCCCGATAAATCTCCGGCGAGGAAATCAACCTTCCCAATATGAAAGGAGAACTTGCCTGCATCAGCAGACAAAGCAAAATGGCCAATCCCGATAAAAAGAAGAAACCTTGAAAAAATATCTTCCCAGCCTTACCATAGTCACATTCTCCATTCCTTCGGGCAATCATCACCTGCAATCCGATACTAAACCCAAACCCAAGCATGTAGACCGCCAAATAATAAATCCCCGCAATGGCAGATGCTCCCAATTCCACCTCGCCAACGTGACCTAAGAAAACAGCATCGGTTATATTTATCAGCTGCTCCATCAAAATGCTCATCATTACCGGAAAGTTGATAAGCCATATCTGTTTATATGTATAATGCATTGCTCAACAATAAAATAGCACAAAACAACACACTGTACAAGTACAGCATGCCATCCTGCAAATTCATGAATAAAAGGATACACAATCTCTGTGGCAAACGGGTCATCGTTTGCCAGATAGCTGAATAGCTTTATCAAGCAGGGCTATTCGTTGAGTGTAGCTATATACAGAGCTTCATAAGAGGTGAATATGTTTGTTCATTCAATATATAGTGCAAAAATATAGAAAAAAAGTGCCAAAGTTCAGTTTAGGGCATAAAAAAAGGAGTACCGCTGTACTCCAACCTTTGTTAACCTTAAATCTAATACTATGAAAAACACATTGCAAATGTACGGACTTTTGGGACATTGACAAACTTTCCAAGAAAAAAAGCATGTTTTATAACATTTATTATAAGATTGAACTTCTTTTTCGGACTTGTTTAAATTTTGTTCGGTATTCTTCTCAGAGCTGTTTTGCAGTTGTCTGAGGAGTATAACGGGCTATGTGACGAATAAAAACAAGAGAACAAGCCGGAAAGAGACTCGGAAGAAGCCTGAATAAAATTCTTTTTTAGCTTGTAAATGTCAGGGGAAATTGTGAATATTTGTATTATAAAAATCATAACTCTGCTAAGAGCGGTATATATTAACTGAATTATCGGTATATGATATGACAAATAAACAAATGAACCCGGAGAGCATTGACAGAATAGAACATAGTACTTATACGCCTCTGGAAAAGAAATATCTGAAAGTGCAGTTTGTCAAAGTGGCATTGGTTTATCTCAGCCTTATGGCTGTTTCGCTTTTTCTTCTTTGTGCAGAGGGGTTTGCCTACCGGTATGCCGCTACTATCATTGTTGAATGCGGTTTGCTTGTAGCATCCGTTGTTAATTTGCTGATTCTTCCCAAGGCATACAACTATAAAGGATTCGTTATTCGTGAGCACGATATAACCTTTCGCTCCGGGATTATCTTTCCTTCGGTTATTACCGTTCCTTTCTGTAAAATTCAGCAGGTGAGTGTTTGTCAGAATCCTGTTACACGTCTGTTTGGACTGTATTCCGTTGACTTGGTAAACGGAGCCCAATTGTTGGCTACAATCAGAATTCCCGGACTGACGGAAGAGAGAGCAGATAAAGTGAAGGCGCTTGTCATAGAAAGTATAAAAAATGAAAACAAATGATTTCTCTGCGCCGAGGCGAATGAGTAAAAGCGCGTTCGTAATATTCCTTGTCAACAACCTATGGCTTTATGCGAAGTATTTTCTTTTTATAGTCATTCTTGAATTGTTTAATTCGGAAAAGAAATTATCTTTTATTGAAGCGGCTTTGGATTTTTTGGTTGTTTTGGCAATCTGTCTGACCTTGGCAGCAGTCATTGCTTTTATCAATTATTATTCCAAAAAGTATTATGTGGAGAATGGAAATCTGATTTTCATTCACGGTTTGGTACGTAAGGAAATTACCAGTATATCTTTGACGAAAATTCATTCTTTGCGTACTAAACAGGGATTGATTTATCGTTTGCTGGATATGAAGGGAGTATCATTTGATACGCTTGCATCGCAATCGGAAGAAATAGAAATGATTCTTGACAATGAAGATTGGGAAGCATTGCTCAGCCGGATAGAAACTTTGGATAGTCAGACACAGATACAGGCATCCGAAGCAGATAAGATTGAAGAGAAAACCGATGGATACACTACCAAGTTGAGCGTTGGTAATTTGAATCTGATTAAAGGAGCACTTTGTCAAAACCACCTTCGGGGCATGGTTGTATTTGGAAGTATTTTAGTTACTTTATATGACCAGATTATATCGGTCAATGAAAATGCTGTGGAATATTTTTATGGTTACATGGCTACACATGCCGATTTCTTACGGCTTTCATTATCAAGTTGTATCACTGTTGCCGCTATCTTGTATATAGTTACATTGCTACTATGGTTGGGTAAAGTCTTTTTGCGCTATTTCAATATGGATATACGTATAGACCGGGAACAGCTGTTCTTTGAGAGCGGACTGATTTCGCGTAATAGCAGCCGGTTCTCATACGATAAGATTTGTACTGTTTATATCAAGCGGAATATCATTGAAAAATGGTTGGCTTGCAGCACTGTTATGCTGAAACAGGCATTGAATGCCACTGACAGGAATAGAGGAGCGGATGTCAGAATTTATGGTTCAGACTCTGCTACAACTTTTCTGGACTGGTGGTTGGGAAAGGATTATGCATCTTCGCAACCTATCGTTTCTGCTCAATCCGGATACGGCTTATTAGGCTATACCATCCGATTCGATCTGTTGGTTTCGCTTGCAGCCGGTATAGCCTTATGCTATTTTCAATATTACGGTTGGCTTTGGCTCCCGGTCGTTTATATGCTGATATCCCTGATAAAAGGGATTTTTGCCGTACGTCGGAGTTCTATCACTTTAAAAGAGGATTATGTGGAAATCAATTCAGGAAAGTTTGCAGAAGTGAAAAACTATTTCAAATATTCGAACATGGAAGTGGTTCGCATGACAGCTACTCCTTTTACTCCTTTTTATCACAGAGTAAATCTTGTCATTTCTACCAATGGTTCCTCCTTTACCATAAGAAGCCTGAAAGAACAAGAAGCTAAGGAAATCTATGAATTGCTGCTGTATAATTGCTATATCAAATGAGGCTGATGGAGGCTTGCTGTTTATTCCATCGGCGGAATTATCTGTGCACATATATTAATTCCGCCGTTTTTTCTCTATCTCTTTTTTAGGAATTTCAGCCTTTGGCTTCCTGGTACATAAAGCGTTTGATACTCTTCTTGGCGGTCTTTTCAAACTCCTCGAAGTGTATTTTTACTTTGGTAATCTGGCAATATGCCGGCAGAAGCAGGTTCAGTTCGTTCCGGTTGGCTTCCATTGCCTTCTCTATATCGGTTTGTTGCAGGCCGTGGGCAAAGGCATCGTCAAAGTCGGGATATACCAGTCCCACGAGCTTTTCGTTCTGCTGTACGATGATGCTTTCAGCTACGTACGGCAGGTTGTTCAGCTTGTCTTCTATTTCTTCGGGGTAGATGTTCTGCCCGTTTGGACCGAGGAGCATATTCTTGCTGCGTCCTTTGATGGTGACATTGCCTTCGATGGTCACGTCACCGACACCGAGCGCGCCGCCGCCAACGCCTGCGCCATAGCTGCCGCCGGTGACAGTGCCAATCGCTGCATTATCTTTGATAGTTATCGTGCCGTCGCCGAAAGAGCCGCCGCCGATTCCAGCAGCTTGCATACCGCCAGAAACATTATCTATTTTGGCGTTGCCGGAGATGGTCACGTTGCTATCGCCGCCATAGCCGCCGCCAATACCAGCGGCGAATTTGCCGCCTTCTGCATTTTCAATGGTGGCGTTACCGGAGATAGTCACGTTGCCATCGCCGTCATGGCCACTGCCAATGCCAGCGCCGCCGTCTTTGCCCAAAGCGTTTTTGACCTGAGCATTTCCGGAGATGTCAATCGTACCGTGTCCGCCTGCACCGCCGCCGATGCCAGCGCCGCCGGTAGAATTGCCTGCGCCCGCGCCAGAGGAACCGCCAATGGATTCTTCGATAACGGCGTCACCAGTGATAGTGATGTTGCCGCTTCCATAAAGACCGCCGCCGCCGATGCCTGCGGCTTGATCACCGCCCGTGGCGCGGATAGTGCCGCCGCTTATGGTAATATCGGCGTCACCTCGATAGCCACTGCCGCCGATGCCTGCCGCACTTTTTCCACCGATGGCTGTAATGTCACCACCAGTGATTTCGATTTTACCAGAACTTACGCCGTAACCACCAGCACCGATACCAGCACCGTTTTGGATGCCGCCTGTGGCAGTCAGACTGCCGTTCTTATCTTTGTCCTGAATGGTCAGTTCGCCATTTCCTTCGCCGTCTACGGTCTGGTTGTGTTCAAGGGCGGCGTGTGCGCCACTACCAGAGAGTTCGTTGTCGCCATTCAGCTCGATATTGGTATCGCCCTTGCCGGTCACGCTCACAGCTGCCTTGCCCGTATCCGTGGGGTCTTTATATCCCCGGCTGCTGGCGTCGATCTTCAGGTCGTCGAAGGTGACGTCCACATTGCCCTCGGAGGTGTCGATGGTGACGGTGTTCTCATTCGACGTGCCGGTGATGATGGTTTCGCCCTCATCTTTTACGAAGTCGTTATCGCCCTGCTTGACTTCGTTCGGCCCCTCGGCCTCGCCCGCTTTCACGGTGATGTCACCTTTCTCGATGTCCCATCTCTGGGCAAAAGCCGGGGCGGTCAAGGTGGTGAGCATGGCGGCGGTCAGGATAAACGCCGCTGCCCGCTGAGAGGCCGGTCGGGGCGAATCGTTACCCCCCCCCCCGTATGGAGAGGCCGACCCAGAACACGCATCGCAAGCTTACGATAAGACAACATACAAAAACCTCCTTTGAATGGTGAAAAGAAATGGTAAAAACAGGGAACATTTGACTGTCCTAAATGTACCACATTTGCGGGAAAAAATCAATAAAACCTGCGCGAATCGCCCTGTTTCCTGCGTGAATGGAGAAAACCCGTCAGATTTTGGCTCTCCCAAAGAACCTGCTTATCGCTGTGCGGCGGCTCTCGGGAGACGGGCTTGCCCTCTCAGTCTTGCTCCGCTCGCCAGCTCTCCCATAGGGAGAGCCATTGGCATGTCGGGCAACTCTGCGCTGACCGCTGGAAGCTCAATATGGCATAAAATATAGTGCCCTGCTACAGAGATTCACAACAGCTTGACAAAGTTCTCTTGTCTAGAAGCTGCTGCCCTCTGTAGCAGGGCACTACTGTTTCCGATAAAATCAAACTTTGCTCGTCCCGCGTGGGCCTGACCGGCACGCCAGAGGCTCCCCCTTTGGGGGAGCTGGCACCGAAGGTGACTGAGAGGGCAAGGACGCCGACAGAGAGCTTTTTTGCGTCTTTTTCCTCAAAAAATACTCGAAAGTCCGAATTATCGGACTTTGCCTCTGCTATACTCCTGTCAGAACAAAAAGACACAGGAGGGAAGAGGAATGAAAGACGTAGAGCTGCGATATGTGGGCGGTCATGTGGAGGTGTACACGGAGGCGGGGGCGTTCCTGTTCTCGGCGGACACCCTGCGGGAGGCGATGGAAGAGCTGGATGCCGCCTGACGCATTCCCGGGAATACCGGGCGGTGGGTTAGAAAACACTAATGTAAAATCAAAGTAAAATCAAAGAAAAGAACCGTGCAAAAGAGGGCGGGAATTTTAAAATTCCAGTCAAAAAGGTGATTTTCCTGTAAAATAATGCTTGTTGAGCCGGGGGGTTCGATGATATAATAAAAAGGACGGCGTTTTGCATACGGAGAGCTGGGCGAAGCCGTCTTGTGCAATGGAGCAATAGGAAGATTTTAGGAGCATTGTTTTATGGACATTACACACATCACCTCTCTGCTGGGCGGTATTGCGCTGTTCCTGTATGGTATGTCGATCATGGGCGCCGGCCTTGAGAAGCTGGCCGGCGGCAAGATGCAGGGCGTATTACAGAAGCTGACCTCCTCCACCATCAAGGGCGTTATTTTCGGTACGCTCATCACCGGCGTGATCCAGTCGTCCGCCGGTACGGTCGTCATCTGTGTCGGCCTTGTCAACTCCGGCATCATGACCCTTACGCAGTCGGTAGGCGTTATCATGGGTGCAAACATTGGTACGACGGTCACGGGCCAGCTCATCCGCATGGCGGATATTTCGGGCGACAGCCTCATCCTGACCCTCATCCAGCCCAAGACGTTTGCGCCGGTGGTGGCGTTTATCGGCTGCATTTTTTATGTCTTTATCCGCAGCGCGAAAAAGAAGAACATCGGCCAGATCATGCTGGGCTTCGGCATCCTGTTCACCGGCATGAGCCTGATGGACACCGGCGTGTCTCCCCTGCGGGAGAGCGCCATGTTTCAGGAGCTGTTCGTCACCATGACCAACCCCATCCTCGGCGTTCTCGTGGGTGTGGTGGTCACGGTCATCATCCAGTCGTCCTCGGCGTCGGTGGGCATCTTGCAGGCTCTGTCCAGCACCGGCCTCGTCACCTTCAGTTCGGCCATCCCCATCGTGCTGGGTGCCCACATCGGCACCGCGTTCACTCCGCTGCTGACCATCGGCGGCTCCTCCAAGGACGGCAAGCGCGCCGCCCTCATCCACCTGTACTTCAACATCATCGGCAGTGTCATCCTGCTGGCGCTGGTCTATGCGCTCCAGTTCACCATCGGCATCCCCATGTGGGGCGATGTGATGAACAAGAGCAGCATCGCAAACATCCACACCATGACCAGCGTCATTGCGATGCTGTTCTTCCTGCCCTGCAGCGGTGTGCTGTCCAAGCTGGCCATGATGACCGTGCCCAGCAGCGCCGAGGAGGCGCAGGAGATGAGTATGCCTGTGCTGGATGAGCGTCTGTTCAAGAGCCCGGCCGTGGCGTTGCAGCAGGCCAAGAATGCAGTCGTCAAGATGTCCCGCCGTGCGGCCCGCAACGTCGGTCTTTCCACCCCGCTGCTGCTCAAGATGGATGAGGACGTGGTGAGCGCCATTGATGTCCGCGAGAACCTCATCGACCGGATGGAGGTCGAGATCTCCAACTACCTCATCAAGCTGGCCGATCAGGAGCTGGGCGACGCGGAGAGCCACGAGGTGACAGAGCTGCTCAACTTCGTCACCGAGTGTGAGCGCATCGGCGACTACGCCGTGAACATCAAGGAAAAGGCACAGGAACTGGCCGATAAGGAAGTTGCCTTCAGCGAGATGGCCCAGCAGGAGCTGAAGCTTCTGGACAAGGCGCTGGAAAAGATCCTGACCCTTACGGTGGATGCATTCGAGGCGGACGATGGCCGGATGGCCAGTCAGGTGGAGCCGCTGGAGCAGGTCATCGACATCCTTGTGGAGAAGCTCCGCGCCCAGCACATCAAGCGCCTGAAAGACGGCATCTGCTCCATCGATACCGGTGTCGTCTTCCTCGATGTGCTGAACAACGCCGAGCGCATCTCCGACCACTGCTCCAACATTGCCGCCCGTCTGGTGGGCATGGAGGCAGGCGAGGACTACGACTCCCACACCCTCAAGAATATGATGCACCACAACCCCACGAAGGAATATATGCTCAACTACGAGCAGTGCCGCAAGGATTATCTCATCCCGCTGGAACAGCTCGAAGCCTGATGAAAGATGCAAAAAGCCTGACCGTCCGCAAGCGGTCAGGCTTTTTGCTTATCCGCCGAGGTCCTCCAGCTGCGCCCGCAGGGCGGTCTCCCCGGAGACGTAGAAGCCCTGCTTGAGCCGGATGGCGTCGGCCTCGGGCAGGAGGTTGACGTAGATGCCGGTGCGCAGGAGGCGCTTGTCGGGCAGGCCGTTCTCCGTGCAGGTGTAGACCACCACCCGTCCGCCCTCGTCGCAGAGGTAAAAATCCGTGCTGCCCTGCCCGGCGCGGCCCTGCGCGGCCAGACCCGGCTCGGAGGCAGGCGTCTCTGTGCCGGAGTCGGCAGGGAAGGGGAGCTTGGGCAGGGCCATCCAGAACAGGCTGAACACGATGGTGAAGATGCAGACAGCATAAAAAACGCAGAGCCAGACCTTGCGCATGGCAGTGGACTCCTTTCGGGGCAGAATGATGTTTCAGACGGTAGTATGTGCAAAAAACAACAGCCTCAGACAGAGGTGCAGAATTTTCACACCCGGGTGCTGTACTTTGGCGGGGCAGATGTGCTATACTAATATCGTATCCGGTCGATTTGCCCCTTGCAGAAGAGGATGGCGAGGACTATAATGTATTATTATGGCTGCGGGCGGACTCGTCCGCAGCAGGATGAACAGCGAACAGCACCCTTCGGCGGTGCTTTGATGCGAAAATTGCGATAGGAGGGGATCCTTATCTCAAACAACGAAAGACGAAAGATCCGCAGCAACGGTGCTCTCCGGGAGAGACGCCCCGCCGAGGAGACGCCCCGCCGCAGCCGTGCGCCGCGGGAGCCGGAGGAAAAGAGCGGCCACCCCGTCCTGCGGTTTCTGGGCCGCACCCTCGTCACCCTCGTCTGTCTGGGCATCATGGCAGGCAGTCTGGCGGCGGTGGGCGCAGTCTACTATGTGGTGCAGGCCACGGCCAACGACGGCGACCTGCTGGACCTCGACAACATCGAACTGAGCCAGTCGAGCCTTGTGGTGGCCACCGACCCGGACACCGGTGCACAGGTGGAGTACGCCACCCTGCGCTCCTCTAACAGCCACCGCGTCTGGGCCGACCTCGAGCAGATCCCGACCAACCTACAGTATGCATTCATCTGCACCGAGGATAAGGACTTCTACACCGAGCCGGGCGTCAACTTCAAGCGTACCATCGGCGCGATGATCAATGAGTACCTGCTGCCCATCTACAGCTCCAAGCAGGGCGCCTCCACGCTGGAGCAGCAGCTCATCAAGAATCTGACCAGCGACAAGAGCGCCAGCGGCATTGAGGGCGCACTGCGCAAGCTGCGCGAGATTTACCGCGCCCTCATCCTGAGCCGCAGCTATTCCAAGGAGACCATTCTGGAAGCGTATCTCAACACCATCAGCTTCACGGGCACCATTCAGGGCGTCCAGACGGCGGCCAACGAGTACTTCAACAAGGATGTCAGCCAGCTGACCCTCTGGGAGTGCGCGTCCATCGCTTCCATCACCAAGAATCCGACCAACTACAACCCCTACACCAACCCCGAAAACCTCATCCACCGCCGCAACTTCCTGCTCTACAATATGTGGCAGCAGGGCGTCATCTCGGAGGATGATTACCGCAACGCAGCGGCGCAGCCGCTGGTGCTGGCGGAGGAGGATAGCAGCAAGAAGAGCAGCTCCACCACCTCCTACTTCACCGACGCCCTCTTCAACGAGGTGGTGAAGGACATCATGGCCAAGGAGGGTGTGGACGAGTCCACCGCCCAGAGTATGCTCTACACCGGCGGCTACACCATCGAGGCCACCGTGAACCCCAAGCTCCAGACCGCGATGGAGAATCTGATGCTCAACACCGACGATGCCTACTTCCCGGCCGGCTGGCATGAGGAAGAAGTGACCAGCATCTCGGACGACGATGTGCAGGTGTACAACGAGGACGGCACCCCCAAGACCCGCACCGGCGAGGACGGCACGGTCTACTACTACCGCAACGTCCGCACACAGGCCGCGATGGTCACGCTGGACTACGACGGCAATGTGCTGGCCATGGTGGGCGGTCTGGGCGAAAAGACCAAGAGCCTTTCCCTGAACCGCGCTTATGGCGTCACCCGGCAGACCGGCTCCACCATCAAGCCCATCGGTGCGTATGCGCTGGGCATCGAGTATGGTCTGGTCAACTGGTCCACCATGCTCAACAACTCGCCCCTCTACCTCAAGCAGGATATGGTCATCCGCGACGAGGACTACTGCCGGAAGAACGGCCTGATGGGCCTGACCGACAAGCAGCTGAAGGCCTATCCCAACGCATGGCGCAGCTGGCCCCGCAACTACGGCGGCAACTACGGCGACAACTCCGACCTGCCGCTCTGGAACGGCCTTGCCCGCTCGCTGAACACCATCGCCATCCGGGTGGGCGACCTCGTGGGTGCAAGCAACATCTTCAACTTCGTCTACAATACCTTGCAGCTCAATACGCTGGACCCGGTCAACGACGTGGGCCTTGCGCAGATGGTCATGGGCAGCCAGACCCACGGCGTCACCCCGATGGCGCTGGCGGCAGCGTTCCAGATCTTCTATGACGGCGAGTACACCACGCCCCATCTCTACACCCGCGTCCTCGACCGCGACGGCAACATCTATATGGAGAGCAACGACACCAGCTATCAGGCCCTGACCCCCCAGACGGCTTATGTCATGAACCGCCTGCTCAAGAACGTCCTGTTCTCCAGCGTCGGCACGGCCAGCGGCCGCTACCCCAACTCCAACGGTATGGAGGCCTTCGGCAAGACCGGTACGGCCAGCGACGAGAAGGACCTGTGGTTCGTGGGCGGCACGCCCTACTACGTCACCGCCGTGTGGTGGGGCTATGATGCGCCCTACGACATGACCAAGACCCTCGGCAAGCAGCAGGCTAAGACCCGCACCTGCGTCATGGCATGGAAGGCCCTGATGGAGCAGGTGCAGGCTGACCTGCCCTATAAGGCATTCCCGGCGGCAGACGGCGTCGTGGAGCGCAGCTACTGCACCCAGAGCGGACTGCTGGCCAGCGGCTCCTGCCCCAGCACCGCAGTGGGCTACTACCGCGCCGACGACCTGCCCGATGTCTGCAACTACTCCCACGGTCAGGCCGCTGTGTCCAGCGCCCCCCTCACGTCGGAGCCGGATACCACTAACCTCGACACCGACTGAGCAAAAAACTCATACTTTTGCGGCACCGGATAGCAATTCCGGTGCGCTGAGAGGGCACTTCACGGCACAAAACTGGATAATCTGACAAAATAGCATCCGACCCCTTGCAATGCGGGGAGTCGGATGCTATTATATTTTCTGCAAGAACACTTGTGTTTGTGAGGTGAACAAGTTGGAACGCCGTTTTTATCTGGTGGACGCGCAGGTGCTGCCGGAAGTCTTTCTCAAAGTCGTCCGCGCCAAGGAGCTTCTGGCCAGCGGGGAGGCGCGCAGCATCTCGGCTGCGACCCGCAGCGTGGACCTGTCGCGCAGCGCATTTTATAAATATAAGGACTGCATCTTCGACTCGGAGAATGGCCGCGAGGTCATCACCGTTATGGCGACCCTGCGGGACGAGACGGGCGCGCTGCAGAGCCTTCTGGCCGGCATCAGCGCCGCCGGTGCCAGCATCGTGACCATCAACCAATCTACCCCGGAGAACGGTGCGGCGCTGGTGGCTGTCACCATCCGCACCGACACCATGCAGATGACCCCCGAGGAGCTGACCGAAAAGCTTTCGCGTCAGCGGATGGTCGTGGGCGTACACTGCGGATACAATCTGTGAGAGTATATTGATAGAAAACAGGAACGAGGGCTGTATCATGGCAAAAATCGCGATCTTGGGCTTTGGCACGGTGGGCAGCGGCGTGTACGAGGTGCTCTGCCGCAACGCCGCAGGCGTCTCCCACCGCGCAGGCGAACCGGTGGAGGTCAAGTACATCCTTGACCCCAAGGATTTCTCGGCTCATCCGGCTGCACAGCTGTTCATCAAGAACTTCGATACCATTCTGGAAGACCCGGAGGTGAAGGTCGTCGTCGAGACCATCGGCGGCACCCGCTTCGCCTACCCCTACGTCAAGGCCTGCCTCGAGAGCGGCCGGAGCGTCTGCACCTCCAACAAGGAGATGGTGGCCACCTACGGCGCAGAGCTGCTGGCTCTGGCCAAGGCCCACGGCTGCGCCTTCCTTTTCGAGGCCTCTGTGGGCGGCGGCACCCCCATCATCACCCCGATGCATCAGTGCCTCGCGGCCAATGTCATCACTGAGGTGGAGGGCATCGTCAACGGCACCACCAATTTCATGCTCACCAAGATGGTGCGGGAGAATCTGGGCTTCGACGAGGCACTGAAGATCGCGCAGGAGCTGGGTTACGCCGAGACGAAGGACCCCGGCGATGATGTGGACGGCCGCGACGCCTGCCGCAAGATCGCCATCCTGTCCTCGCTGGTCTGCGGCCATCAGATCTACCCCCAGAACATCCCCACCCGCGGCATCCGGGACATCACGGCGGGCGATGTGGCAGCAGCGGAAAAGCTGGGCTGCGTCATCAAGCTCATCGCATGGATGAAGCGGGGCGAGGACGGCAGCGTGGCTGCGGGCGTCGAGCCCTGCCTCGTGCCGAAGGTGAACCAGCTGGCCGGCGTGGACGACGTCTTCAACGCCGTCCTCGTGAAGGGCGATATGCTGGGCGATGTGGTCTTTTACGGCAAGGGCGCAGGCAAGCTTCCCACTGCCAGCGCCGTGGTGGCCGACGTGGTGGACGCCCTCAAGAACGGCTCCAAGGTCCACGACAGCCTGTTCTGGCAGCCCGCCGAGCCGGTGGAAGGGATGCTCACCGACCCCGCGCCTGCCGCATACTATGTGCGTGTGGAGGGCATCGCCCCGGCCGTGGCCGAGGCCATCTATGGCAAGGGCCATGTGGTGGATGAGCACTTCGACGGCTGTGCCTACTTCGTGGACAGCGCCGACGGCAAGGCTCTGGCCGAAGCGGCCCGGAAGGTGGAGGCCGTGGGCGGCAGCGTGAAGCTGGTGCTCCGCCGTCTGCCCGAGGAAGTCTGAGCGGAAGAGGAGAGGGAACTGCTATGAAGATCAAAGTTTCCGTCCCGGCGACCAGCGCCAACATCGGCTCCGGCTTCGATGCACTGGGCCTCGCGGTGACGCTGTACAACACGGTGACATTTGAAGAGAGCGACCATCTGGACATCTCGGCGGCGGACGGCACCCGTATCCCCCGGGGCGAGAGCAATCTGGTCTATCGCTCGGCCAAGGGCCTGTTCGACAAGGTGGGCAAGACCATGCCGCCCCTCAAGCTCGTCCAGACCAACGCCATCCCCATGGCCCGGGGCCTCGGCTCGTCCTCGGCCTGCATCATCGCGGGCCTGCTGGGCGCGAACCGGATGCTGGGCGATGTGCTCAACACGCAGGAGCTGCTGACGCTGGCCACCTCCATCGAGGGCCACCCCGATAACGTGGCACCGGCCCTTCTGGGCGGCCTGACCAGCAGCGTCTTCGAGGACGGCGTGGTCTACTCCGTCAAGCGGGACGTGGACGAGAGCCTCTGCTTCGCGGCCATCGTGCCCGACTACAAGCTGCTGACCGAGGCTGCCCGTGCGGCCCTGCCGAAAGAGGTCACTCACAAGGACGCGGTGTATAACCTGTCCCGTGCAGCCCTCATCCCGGCGGCGTTCTGTGAGGGACGCCACGACCTGCTGGCCATCGCCACCGAAGATAAGCTCCACCAGCCCTACCGGATGCCCCTGATGCCCGGCTCGAAGGAAGTCTTCGACATGGCGCGGCTCTGCGGCGCAAAGGCGGTATACGTCTCGGGCGCGGGCAGCACCGTGATGGCGGTGGCAGAGAAGGCCAGCGCCGAAAAATTCTACTCCAAGCTGGAAAAAGGCCTCGAGCTGCTGGAGGGCTTGGACGGATGTGAAGCATTTACACTGCTGCGGCTGGATGCCGACAACACCGGTGCGACAGTGGAATGATAGACAGGGAGAGGAAGTGCAAGACCGCTTCCGCCCGGTGTACCCCTCAGACACTGAGGGAGCAAAAAGAGGAGAGTGACAAGATATGGCGTTGATCGTACAGAAGTTCGGCGGTTCTTCGGTGAAGGACCGGGACCGTATCTTCAACGTGGCCCGCATCGTGGCCAACACCCACAACGCGGGAAATGACGTGGTCGTGGTGGTGTCCGCACAGGGCGACACCACCGATGACCTTATCGCAAAGGCAGCAGAGATCACCCACAACCCTTCTGCCCGTGAGATGGATATGCTGCTGGCCGCAGGCGAAGAGATCAGCATCTCCCTGCTGGCCATGGCCCTGAACGAGCTGGGCTGCCACGCCACCAGCCTGACCGGCTGGCAGGCGGGTTTCCGCACCGACCGTGCCTACACCAAGGCCCGCATCACCAAGCTGGAGACCGAGCGCATCTCTTCGGAGCTGGAGCGCAACCGTGTCGTCGTCGTGGCAGGCTTTCAGGGACTGAACAAGCTGGACGACATCACCACGCTGGGCCGTGGCGGCTCGGACACCAGCGCCGTCGCCATCGCGGCAGCTCTGCACGCCGACCGCTGCCAGATCTTCACGGATGTGGAGGGCGTTTACACGGCCGACCCCCGCAAGGTGCGCAACACCCGCAAGCTGGACGAGATCACCTTCGACGAGATGCTGGAGCTGGCCTCTCTCGGCGCACAGGTGCTCAACAACCGCAGCGTGGAGCTGGCCAAGAAGTATAATGTGGAGCTGGAGGTCCTCTCCAGCCTGAACCCCGTGCCCGGCACGGTCGTCAAGGAGGTTGTAAAAGACGTGGAAGGTATGCTGATCAAGGGTGTCGCAAAGGACACCGATGTTGCTGTTATCACTATCCTGAATGTTCCCGATGAGCCGGGCACCAGCTTCAAGATCTTCGGCCTGCTGGCCCAGAAGAATATCAACGTGGACATCATCCTGCAGTCCACCGGCCGCGATGGCAAGAAGGACATCAGCTTCACCTGCGCTGAGAGCGAGGCGGAGACTGCAATGCGCGTCCTGCGCGAGGGCGCACACTTCGATCAGATCACCTGCGACGAGACCTGCGCCAAGGTGTCCATCGTGGGTGCCGGTATGCAGAGCCACAGCGGCGTGGCCTCCAAGATGTTCGAGGCTATGTCCAACAACAACATCAACATCAAGATGATCTCCACCAGCGAGATCAAGATCTCCTGCATCATCGACCGCGAGGACGCCGATAAGGCAGTCAGCGCCATCCACGATATGCTGTTCGAGTAAAAAAGGCTATAGAAGCCGCCGTGCCGTGCGCTCTGCGCCGGTGCGGCGGCTTTTTTGCGTACACAATTTTTTTACAGGGCCTGCCGTTTACACCCGGAGAAAAGGGGTGTATAATGTAATTATCTGCCTGCACCCCGGGCGAACGCCGAACAAGAGGAAGGAAGCTGCATCATGGAGCAAAATCGACCCGAACCCCGCCGCACGCTGCCGCCGGCCCAGCGCCGCCGGAGACACCGCATCCGCCTCGTGCGCAACTGGACGGTCTTTCTGCTCAGCTGCGGCGCGATGATGGCCGTGATGACCGGCGGCATCCTCTGGCTGCTGCCGAAGGCCTACGCCCTCATCGCGCCGCCGACGGCTTTCGAGGCCCGGGAGTATACGGGCGGCGCAGAGACGGACCTCTCCGACGCCCGTCTTGTGCTGGTGAATGGGAACCTGCCCCTGACGGAAGAGCCGACGCCGGAGCTTGCCGTGGCCGACGAGGCCACCGGCGTTTCGCTGGAGGCCGAGGCCGCCGCAGCTTACCGCCAGATGGCGGAGGCTGCGCAGCAGGATGGGATCGAGCTGGTGCTGACGGCGGGCCATCAGGACGCCGCCGCCCGCCAGAGCGCCTATGAGGCCGCAGTCCAGAGCTACCGGGAGGCCGGAAGCAAGGAAGAGGCCGCTGCCGCCAAGGCCGCCACCGTCCAGCCCGCGCCGGAGGCCAGCGAGTACGCCACCGGCTACGCCGCCGACATCCTCGCAGCGGACAGCCTTGAGGAGAACACCGGCTTCGCCGACACCCGCGCCTACGAGTGGCTGGAGGCCTATGCGGCCGAGTACGGCTTCATCCTGCGTTGGCCGCAGGAGCGTCAGGCCGCCACCGGCATGGTGTTCGAGCCGTGGCACTGGCGGTATGTGGGCAGGGACAACGCCCTCGCCATCCGTGCCTCGGGCCTCTCGCTGGAAGAGTATCTGGCGCTGGAACAAACGAAATAACACAAAAGGACGATAGAACATTGAAACGAACCCAGATCGCGCCCGGCGTCCATCTCTCGTATGACGCCGCGCAGAAATTCAACCGCTGCCGCATCAGCATCCACTTTGCGTTCCCGGCCCGCCGCGAAACGGCCACGGCCCACGCACTGCTGCCGCTGGTGATGGAGCGGGGCTATGCCGACTGCCCCGATATGACCCAGCTGACCAAGAAGCTGGCCCGCCTCTATGGTGCCGACCTGACGGTGGACGCCCGCCCGATGGGCTGCAGCCACAACCTCTGCGTCAGCATCACCGGCATCAAGGACCAGTTCGCGCTGGAAGGGGAGAAGCTGACGCAGGAGTACGCCGCACTGGCGCTGGGCACAGCCTTCCACCCCTATTTCGTGGGCGGAACCTTCGACCCTGAGGCCGTGGGCATCGAGAAACAGATGCTGAAAAAGGCGCTGGAAGACGAAGTGAACGACAAGCGGCTCTACTGCCAGCGGCAGGCCAACCGGGAATTTTTCGGCGACAGCCCCGCCGGTGTCCGGCAGGAGGGCTATCTGGAAGAAGTGGACGGCCTGACGCCTGAGATGCTGACCGAGGCTTATGACGAGATGCTCCGGACGGCGAACATCGAGCTGATCGTGCTGGGCTGTGACGAGGCCAGCACCGCCGCTGTGCAGGACGCCCTGCTGGCCGAGCTTTCGGCCCTCGACCGCGTTCCGCTGCCCCGGGCGGAGAACATCGCCATGCCCCGGCGGGAGCCGGTGCGCCGGGTGGAGCACTTCGACACCACGCAGGCCAAGCTCTGTATGCTCTTCACGCTGGGCCAGCCCATGCAGCCCGGCCAGCTGGCCGCAGTCCGGCTGGCGATGGCTCTCTACGGCGGCAGCGTCACCAGCCGCCTCTTCCTGAACGTCCGGGAGCGGGACCATCTGTGCTATTACTGCTCGTCCTCTTTCCAGAGCTTTACGGGCAGCATGGCTGTCAACAGCGGCGTCGAGCACGCGGACGCGGCCCGGGCCGAGGCAGCCGTGCTCAAAGAGCTGAAAGACCTCTGCGACGGCCCCATCACCGACGAGGAGCTGGAAGACTGCCGCCGGGGCCTGCTGGCCGGGATGAACGGCCTTGAGGACACGCTGGGCGGCATCGAGACGTGGTACTATATGGAGGTGCTGCGGGGCGGCCCGGTGCAGACGCCGGACGACGCCCGCCGCGCCCTGCTGGCCGTGACCAAGGAAGAGGTGCGGGACATCCTCCGGCAGTTCACCCTGTCGGTGAGCTGCCTGCTGACGAGAGAGGAGGGAGACGAGAATGTCTGAGAACACCCGGAGCGTGCTGGAGCGCACCGCCGCAGACCAGTGGCAGACCCTGCCCTCGGGGCTGACCGTCCTCGTCCGCCCCATGCCGGGCTACTCCGGCACCCATGTCATCTATGCAACCCGCTTCGGCTCCATCGACCGGGACTTCCGGCTGGGGGAGCGGGAGGTACATCTGCCCGCCGGCGTGGCCCATTTCCTCGAGCACAAGATGTTTGAGGATGAGGACGGCGACGCCTTTGCAAAGTTTGCCAAGACCGGCGCCAACGCCAATGCCTTCACCGCCTTCGACCGCACCTGCTATCTCTTTACGGCCACAGAACAGCTGGACGAGAGCCTCGACGTGCTGCTGGGCATGGTGGGACGCCCCTACTTTACCGAGCAGACCATCGCCAAGGAACAGGGCATCATCGGGCAGGAGATCAAAATGTACGATGACAGCCCTGACTGGCGGCTCATCACTGGCCTGTGCGAGTGCCTGTACCACAGCCACCCCATCCGCAGCGACATTGCGGGCACGGTGGAGAGCATTGCCGAGATAACCCCCGGGATGCTCTACGATTGCTGCAGGGCTTTCTATGCCCCGGGCAATATGGTGCTGGCCGCAGCGGGCAACACCAGCATGGAGCAGATCCTCGCGGCCTGTGCCCGCCACGGCCTGATGGACGAGCGCCCGGCGGAAAAGGTGGAGCGGCTGCTCCGCTCCGAACCCATGACGCTGGCGGCGGCGGAAAAGACCATCGCCATGCCCATCGCCAAACCCTGCTTCGGTCTGGGCTTCAAGGAAGAGCCGCTGCCCTTCGGCGACCTGCGCAGCGAGATGCTGTACGAGCTTATCCTCTGCTGCATCTGCGGCGGGATGTCGCCGCTCTACCGCCGCCTCTACGACGAGGGCCTGACCAACCCGGGCTTCGGCGGCGAGGTGCTGCGGGTGGAGGGGTGCTGCTGCATCCTCTTCACCGGCGAGAGCGACGCCCCCGACACCGTCCGCCAGCTTCTGCTGGACGAGATCGAGCGGGTGCGGCGCGAGGGGGTTGACCGGGAGATCTTCACCCTCTGCAAGAACGAAAAATACGGCCAGCTCATCGAAAATCTGGAAAATGTCGAGGATTCGGCCAGCCAGATGGCGGATTTCGCGCTGGCAGGCCAGACTGTGGCCCAGCAGATCACCATGCTGGCGGGCCTGACGGCAGAGGATGCCGACGCGGCCCTGCAGCACATCCTCCGCCCGGAGCGGATGGCCATGATGCGCATCGAGCCGGACGGCACGGTCGGCGATGAGGAAGAAGAGGAGACAGAAGAATGACGAATCTGGTACAGTTCCCGGGCCTTGGCCTCAGCTTTGAGCTGGACCGTGTGGCCTTCAGCATCGGCGGGGCCGATATTTATTGGTATGGCGTCTGCATCGCCTTCGGCCTCTGTCTTGCGCTGGTGTTCGCGTTCCGCCGCTGCACCGAGTTCGGCATCGACGCCGACGCGATGGTGGACGTCATCCTCGTCGGCGTGGTGCTGGGCATCGCCAGCGCCCGCCTGTATTATGTGGCGATGGCACCTTATAATTACGATACCATCTGGGATGTGCTGGCTGTCCGGGATGGCGGTCTGGCCATCTACGGTGGCATCATCGGTGCTTTCGTGTTCGGTGGTCTGGCCTGCAAGTGGCGGGGCGTGCCGGTGCTGCCCATGTTCGACCTCGCCGGCATGGGCTTTCTCATCGGACAGGGCTGCGGCCGCTGGGGCAACTTCTTCAATCAGGAGGCCTTCGGCTGCAACACCACCCTGCCGTGGGGAATGTTCAGCGAGGCGACGGAGGAATACCTGATGGGCAGCACCGTCACGGTGCCCAAGGGCGTCACCATCGACCCCACGATGCCCGTCCACCCCACCTTCCTCTACGAGAGCATCTGGTGCTTCGTGGGTCTGGCCCTGCTGACGGCGTACATCAAGAAGCGGAAGTTCAACGGCGACATCGCCCTGCGCTATCTCATCTGGTACGGCGCAGGCCGCTTCTGGATCGAGGGCCTCCGCACCGACAGCCTGCTGTTGGTGCCGTCGCTGGGCCTGCGTGCCTCCCAGCTGGTGGCGGCGGCGGCCGTCGTGGGCGGCGTGGCGCTGGAGATCTTCCTGACCCGGAAGTATAAAGGCAAGCCGCTCATGGTGACGCTGGCCCTGACGGCAGAGAACCGCACCCTTCTGGCGAAGGTGCACAAAGCGCAGCCGGAGCTTGTCCTTGAGCGGGAGCAGCTGGTGGCGTCCAGCCCCCGCAAGCTTTTCATCGAGCGCACCAACGCATATAACGAGCAGGTGAAGCAGATGCTGAAAGGGAAGCTGGCGGAGAAAAACTGAAAATATTTCCGCAAAAGCGGGATTTTCCTCTTGAAATCCGCACGTTTTTTTGCTATACTATTCTAGCCGCTTGGTGTGGGCGCCTCAAATGGCCCCTGTGAGGGCCTGCCTTTACGACCAGCGAGTACAACGAAAAGGAATGAACAAAATGTACGCAATCATTGTTACCGGCGGTAAGCAGTACCGCGTGGAGCAGGGCGACATCGTCTACATCGAGAAGCTGGACGTTGAGGCCGACTCCGAAGTGAAGTTTGATCAGGTTCTCGCTATCGGCGAGGAGGGTTCGGTCAAGGTTGGCGCTCCTGTTGTTGAGGGCGCTTCCGTTTCTGCTAAGGTCATCAAGAATGGCAAGGGCAAGAAGCTGAACATCATCACCTATCGCGCAAAGAAGCACAGTGCTCGCCGCATGGGCCATCGTCAGCCCTTCACCAAGGTTGAGATCACTGCGATCAACGGCTAAGTAGGAGGTATATTACAATGGCACATAAAAAGGGCGTAGGCAGCACCAAGAATGGCCGTGATTCTGCGGCTCAGCGTCTGGGCACCAAGCGTGCAGATGGTCAGTTCGTTCTGGCCGGCAACATCCTCGTTCGCCAGCGCGGCACTCACATCCAGCCGGGTGAGAATGTCGGCAAGGGCAGCGATGATACCCTGTTTGCTCTGGTCGATGGCACCGTTCGTTTCGAGCGCGTGGGCAAGAGCGGCAAGAAGTGCAGCGTCAAGCAGTAACTTCTTCCTAAAATCTGCAACACAGAGAGCCGGACCCTCGTGGCCCGGCTCTTTTTGATGAATTTCTTCTTCCTTGATCTGGCTCCCCTCGCTGGGGGAGCTGGCCGCGCCAAAGCGCGGACTGAGAGGTTATTTTCCAATAAAAGCGCAAAGAATAAGCGCTGAGAAGAATCTTTTCTGAGAACAGGAGGGCCTGTATGGCAGCACAAACCAATTTTATCGACATCGCCACCATCTGGCTCCATGCGGGCAAGGGCGGCGACGGCGCTGTGAGTTTCCATCGTGAAAAGTTCGTGGCCGCTGGCGGCCCGGACGGCGGCGACGGCGGACGGGGCGGCGACATCATCTTCGTCGTGGACGACCACCTCACCACCCTGATGGACTTCCGCTACAAGCGCAAGTACACCGCTGACGAGGGCGGTAAGGGCGGCGCGAGCCTCTGCCACGGCAAGAACGCCGAGAACCTTGTTATCAAGGTGCCGCTGGGCACCGTCATCAAGGACGCCGAGAGCGGCCTTGTCATCGCCGATCTGTCCGACCACACCCCCGTGACCGTGGCCAAGGGAGGCCGGGGCGGCTATGGCAATGCCCATTTCGCCACCCCCACCCGCCAGATCCCCAAGTTCGCAAAGCCCGGTATGCCCGGCGAGGACATTCAGGTGACGCTGGAGCTGAAGCTGATCGCAGATGTGGGCCTCATCGGCTTCCCCAATGTGGGCAAGTCCACCCTCATCTCCACCATCAGCGCCGCCAAGCCGAAGATCGCCAACTACCACTTCACCACGCTGGTGCCCACGCTGGGCGTCGTGTCGGTGGGGGAGGGCGCAAGCTTTGTCTGCGCCGACATCCCCGGCCTCATTGAGGGTGCCAGCGAGGGCATCGGTCTGGGCCATGACTTCCTCCGCCATGTGGAGCGCTGCCGCCTGCTGCTCCACGTCGTGGATGTCTCCGGCAGCGAGTGCCGCGACCCCATCGAGGACTTCGAGAAGATCAACGAGGAGCTGGCAAAGTTCAGCCCTGCGCTGGCCGAGCGTCCCCAGATCGTGGTGGGCAACAAGTGTGACCTCGCCACTGAGGAACAGATCGACACCTTCCGCAGGTATGTGGAGGAGAAGGGCCTGACCTTCGTGCCCATCTCCGCCGCCACCATGCAGGGCGTAAGGGAGCTTCCGGGTCTGGTCTACAACCGCCTGAAGGACATCCCCGCCATCCCCGTGTTCACCCCCGAGTACAAGAAGCCGGAGGCAAAGGCTGGCAGCCGCGAGTTCACCATCAAGCGGATGGAGGCTCATGTCTGGAGCGTGGATGCGCCGTGGCTGGAGTATATCCTTGCCGGCAGCAATGTGGACGACTACGAGAGCCTGCAGTATTTCCAGCGTCAGCTGGGCGAGAGCGGCATTCTGGACGCTCTGGTCCAGAAGGGCGTGCAGGAGAACGACACCATCCTCATCGGCGAGTATCAGTTCGATTATATCTTCTAAGAGGTATCCTATGAACGAACCCGAAAAGATCGACCCCCGGGAGCTGAGTCCGCTGGCGCTGGCCTTTGTGGGCGACAGTGTGCTGGAGCTTCTGGTGCGGCAGCGGCTGGTGGAGCACCACCGGCTGTCGGCGGGAAAGCTCAACGCCGAAAAGGTCAAGTACGTCTCGGCCCGGGCGCAGTTCCGGGAGGAGCAGCTGTTGGAGCCGCTCTTCACAGAGGACGAGCTTGCCGTCTTCAAGCGGGGCCGCAACGCCAGCAAAGCCAGCGTCGCCAAGCACGCCTCCCCGGAGGAATATCGTGCCTCTACCGGCTTCGAGTGCCTGCTGGGCTGGCTGTATCTGAACGGCCAGCTGAGCCGGGTGCAGGAGCTGTTCGAGACGCTGTGGCAGTCCTTCGACCCCAACGAGAAGTAAGAAAAAACGCGAAAGCCCACTGCTTTCTGCACTGGGGAACAGTGCAAAGAGAGCAGTGGGCTTTTTGAGGTCACTCCGCCTTATCGGCTGTTGCGGGCGGAGTTGTGGGCCGAGTTCTTGCCGCCCTCATCGTCGGCACCCTTGGTGTACTGGTTGGGGTGCTTGTGCTCGTTGGTGGCAGAGTTCTGGCTGGAACTGGTGGTGCGGCTGTTCGTCTGATTGGTGGTGCGGTTCTGGTTCTTGCAGTTGGTGCTGCGGTTCTCGCTGCGATTTTCCATCGTATCGTCGCTCCTTTCGATTTCGGGAGGCGCTTTGCGCTCCCTGCCCATAGTTTGACCGACTGCGGCGGCTTTATGCACCGCGGCCCGAAGGAGGTTTTGCAAAAATGCCTGCCGAATATTTTGAAGCCCGGGAGCGCGCCCTGCTGGGTGAACGGTACGAGCTGCTCTACGCCGCCCCGCAGGAGACGGCGGCCCGGGGCGTGACCGTCTCTGCACTCCGCACGACCCCGGAGGAGTTTGCGGCCCGGGCAGACTTCCCGCTCCGGCCCTCGCCCTTCTGCAAGGCGGCGTTCGTGGTGGAGTGTCCCGACTTCAAGCCGGGACGCCACCCCTATCATCACGCAGGCGTCTTTTACTCGCAGGAGCCGTCGGCCTCGTCCGCCGCGCCGCTGCTGGGCGTCCGGCCCGGGATGCGGGTGCTGGACCTGTGCGCCGCCCCCGGCGGTAAGAGCAGCCAGCTCGCCGCCGCCCTGCGGGGGCAGGGGCTTCTGGTCAGCAACGAATACGTCGCGGCCCGGGCGGAGATCCTGAAGAGCAACCTCGAGCGGATGGGTGTGCCCAATGCTGTAGTGCTCAACGAGACGCCCGCCCGCATCGCGGCGGCTCTGCCGGAGTTTTTTGACCGGGTGCTGGTGGACGCGCCCTGCTCCGGCGAGGGGATGTTCCGCAAAGAGCCTGCCGCGCTGGCCCAGCACTGTGAGGCGCTGGTGAAGCAGTGCGCGGAGCTTGGCGCAGACATCCTCGACAGCGCCGCCGCGGCCCTCGCGCCGGGCGGGGAGCTGGTCTACTCCACCTGCACCTTCGCACCCGAGGAGGACGAGGGGCAGGTGGCAGCGTTCTTACAGCGCCACCCGGAGTTCGCGCTGGCCGACGTTCTGGGCCATGTGGACTACACCTTCGGCAGCGAGGGCGAGGCCAACCGCACCGGCGGACTGCTGCTGGACGTGAGCAAGGTGCGCCGTATCTGGCCCTGTCAGGGCGGCGAGGGCCACTTCATGGCCCGGCTGGTCAAGGCAGGCACGCCCCGCGCCCTGCCTGCCCCCGGCGGGTACACGCCGGAAGAGCAGCTCTGGCTGGCTGCTGCCGCCGAGGCAGGCCGAAAAGCCAAGGGCGGCAAGCCCCAGAAAGGCGGCCGGCCCGCCGATGCCCGCAGCGCACGGCGGGAGAACAGCCGCGCCTGCCGGGAGGCCGCGCAGGGCCGCAGCGCCCGCAGCCGGGACGGCGGGGCAGGGGAGGCAACGCCCGCCCAGAGCCTCGCCGCGTGGCGGGAGTTCGCGGAGGAATATTTCCCGGAGCTGGCCGGGCGTCCCGCCGTGGTGCATGGCGGAGGCGTCCTGCTTCCGGCGGCCTTCCCCCAGACGAATCTCCACGTCCTGCGGGCGGGCGTCTTTGTGGGCAGCGTGCAGAAGGGCCGCTTCGTGCCGGAGCACCATCTGTTCACGGCCTTCGGCACGCTCTGCAAGAACCGCGAGGAGCTGACCCTCGCCGACCCGCGAACCGTGGAATACCTCTCCGGCCGGGAGGCCGAAGCCCGCACCGCCGCCGACGGCTGGTGCTGCGTGACGGTGGACGGCTGGCCGCTGGGCGGCGGAAAAGTGTCCGGCGGCAGGGTCAAAAACCACTACCCCAAGGCGCTCCGGCTGCTGTAAAACGCAGTTTTTGGCAGAATAGGCCCGAAAACCAGCAGCACAAGGCTTGAACGCCGATGGCTGTTGTGATAGAATAATAGAGTTAGATTTTGTGTGCTGCCACAATGCGGGCGACCACAGCCCGTCTGCCCGCAGGCGGAGATCACTGATAAAATACAGGAGGCTCTTTCCCATGTCTGGACATAGCAAATGGAACAACATCAAGCGCAAGAAGGAAAAGACCGACGGCGCAAAGGCAAAGGTCTTTACCAAGATCGGCCGCGAGATCAGCGTCGCCGTCCGCACCGGCGGCCCCAACCCCGCTTCCAACAGCAAGCTGGCAGACCTGATCGCCAAGGCAAAGCGTATGAGCGTGCCGAACGATAACATCCAGCGCATCATCAAGAAGGCCGAGGGCGGCGATAAGACCGAGTACGAGGCAATCACCTACGAGGGCTACGGCCCCGGCGGTGTCGCTGTCATGGTGGAGACCCTGACCGACAACCGCAACCGTACCGCTGCCGACCTGCGCCACTACTTCGACAAGAACGGCGGCAATCTGGGCGCTATGGGCTGCGTGGGCTTCCTGTTCAGCCAGAAGGGCGTCATCGACATCTCTCTGGAGGACAAGGACGCCGACGAGGCCATGATGGACGCTCTGGATGCCGGTGCAGAGGACTTCGACGCAGGCGAAGAGGCTGCGGAGATCACCACCGACCCCGAGAACTACTCCGCTGTCGTCAAGGCTCTGGAGGAGAAGGGCTACGAGATCCTCTCCGACGATCTGGCCATGGTCCCCATGACCACCACCCGCCTGACCGACCCCGACCAGCTCAAGCTGATGGGCAAACTGCTGGATGCCCTCGAGGACAACGACGACGTCCAGAACGTCTGGCACAGCCTCGAGAACGAAGAGGATCTGCCGGAATAAACTTCCGCAGGCCGGAGGAATGCTGATTCGAAGCCGTTCTTTGTACTGCGAAGCACAGAGAACGGCTTTTTGGCTTACGAAGGCCAAAAATCGGGAGCAGTCAAATATAGCAGTTTGCGTATTTAATGCACAAGCAACATCCGCAAACTGCATATCGCAAATATGCTATTTTGATAGGCACTATTTTTGAGAATTGCGATAAAAAATGCCGTAGAGAAGCATTTCCGTGGAATTGCCTGTTGCATCCTAGATTTTTCTATGCTAGAATGTGAGAAAGTGAGGAAAAGAAATCCATAAAAATGCGGAAAGGCGGTGATGCGGTATGGAGTCGGGAGCGTTGATCGAACTGCACGCCCATATCCTTCCGCAGATGGACGACGGAAGCGAGAGCGTGGAGATGTCGCTGGCGATGCTTCAGGCGCTGGCCGGGATGGGAGTCGGGACGGTCTGTGCGACCTCCCACTACTACGCCCGGGAGAACAGCGTCACCATGTATCTGGCGCGGCGGGCGGCGGCCCTGAACGCGCTGCACAGCGCTATCCCGGCGGGGAGCAGCCTGCCCCGCATCCTTCCGGCGGCGGAAGCAGCCTATTTCCGGGGGATGGAAGAACATCAGCCGGAGCGGCTCTGCATCGAGAATACCCGCACCCTGATGCTGGAGATGCCCTTTTCGGAGTGGACCGACCAGCAGGTGGAAACGGTGGCGGTGCTGTCGCTGGATCTACATTTCAATGTCGTCCTCGTCCATCCTGAGCGGTTCTGCTTCAGCTCGAGCAACCGCCGTCGGCTGGAAGAGCTGGCCAAGCTGCCGCTGGCCCTTCAGGTGAACGCGGATACCCTGCTCCGCTGGGGGACCCGTCGGCAGGGACTTGAGCTTCTGGAACTGACGGCGACGCCGCTGCTGGGCAGTGACTGCCACGACATGACCAAACGACCGCCAAATCTGAAAGGGGGAAGAGAGATGGTGCGGCGCAAGCTGGGCGAAGCGTTCCTTGCACAGATGGATGAGAACGCCCGTCGGCTGACTGCACCGACTCTCGCGCAAGTGTGAGGTTCCGAGAGGAAAAACGACTCCGCCGGAAGGACGCCCTCAAGGCGGGCGTGGCGGCGGCCGTGGCGCTGGCACTGCTGGCCGGCGGCGCAGCGGCCCTCCATTTCTGGGAGAATGACCGCTATGCGACCGGCTCCGACGAGGTGGGCAGCGCTGTCATCGCGGCCCCGGAGGAGCAGAAGGAGATCACCTACGACGGCAGCACCTATCGTCAGCGCTCCGGTCTTGAGACGTACCTGATCATGGGCATCGACGTCAAGGGCAAGGCCGTGGCCGTGGACAGCTACGAGGGCGGCGGACAGGCCGACGTCCAGATGGTGCTGGTGGTGGACGACGCCAACAAGACGTGGCAGGTGCTGCAGATCAACCGCGACACCATCACGAAGGTGCCGGTACTGGATGTTCTGGGCGGGGTGGCGGCGTATGCCGACGAGCAGATCGCGCTGGCCCATTATTACGGCAATGGCCGGGAGAACAGCTGCGAGAACACCGCCCTCGCCGTCTCGATGCTGCTGGACGACCAGCCCATCGACGGATATTTTGCATTGAACATGGACGCCGTGGGCATCGTCACCGACCTTGTGGGAGGCGTGACCCTGACCGTCACCTCGGATTTCTCCGAGATCGACTCCACGCTGGTGCAGGGCGAAGAGGTGACGCTGGACGGCGAGAAGGCGCTGACATATGTGCGTAGCCGCCACCACATCGACGACCAGACCAACATCGCCCGCATGGCCCGTCAGCGGCAGTTCCTCGCCGCGCTGGAAGAAAAGCTCCGGCAGCAGGACAGCCAGTTCGCAGCCGAAGCCTATACGGCGCTGGAGGACTACATGGTGACGGACATCGCCAGCGGCACGGCCGCAAAGATCGGCGAAAAGCTCAAGCAGTACAAACAGCTCGACACCCTGACCATCGACGGCGAGAACGTCATCGAGAACGGCTACTGGGCCTACCATCTGGACGAGTCCAGCCGGGAGGCGACCGTCTTACAGCTGTTTTATGAAAAAGTACGATAAGGGAATAGGAAACTGGAAAGGTAGGATCAATCAGTGGGCAAGGAACAACAGGCACTCAATCCGGCGGCCATCAACGGCGCAGAGACAGAAGAAGAGATCGATCTCGTAGAGGTATTCTACCTGCTGTGGGGGCACATCCTGCAGATCATCGCCTGCTTTCTGGCGGGCGCACTGCTGGCGTTCGGCTTTACGTATTTCTTCGTGACGCCGATGTATCAGGCCTCGGCCAGCATCTACATCGTGTCCGCCTCCAACAACTCCATCGTCAACCTGACCGACCTGCAGATCGGCTCTCAGCTGACGGCGGACTATCAGGAGCTGATGCTCAGCCGTCCGCTGCTGCAGGATGTCATCAAAAATCTGGACCTCGACACCAACTACCGCAGCCTTGCAGGGCAGGTCAGCATCACCAACACCAATGACACCCGCATCCTCAAAGTGACCGTCACCGACAGCGACCCCGAGCGGGCGGCAGACATCGCCAACGAGCTGATCAAGCAGGCCCGCATCTACCTGCCCGAGATCATGGAGACGGAGACGCCCAACGTGGTGGAGGACGCTGTGGTGCCCACCCAGAAGTCCAGCCCCAGCTACGCCAAGAACACGGTGCTGGGCGCACTGCTGGGCGCTGTGCTCTGCTGCGGCGTGCTGCTGGTGCAGTACCTGATGAAGGACAGCTTCGATACGCCGGACGATGTGGCCAAGTATCTGGGCGTCCAGCCGCTGGCTACCATCCCGGAGGTCGATCTGGGCAGCTTCAACCACAATGACACCAAGAAGAAGAGCGCCTTCCGCTGGAACGACGTGATGAGCAGATAAGAGGGGGAGAACGACCATGAATAAGCTTCAAATCGGCAAGATGCCGCAGCTCCCCTTCGAGGTGAGCGAGGCCATCAACCAGCTGCGCATCAATCTGAGCTTCTGCGGCAGCGATGTCAAGACCATCATGATCACCAGCAGCACGCCCAATGAGGGCAAGAGCTTCGTGACCATGCAGCTGTGGCGGATGATCGCCGAGCTGGGCACGCCCGCCGTCCTCATCGACTGCGATTTCCGCAAGTCGGAGATGCGCAGCAAGTACGGGATGTCCACCTCCGGCCAGCTCATCGGCGGCGTCCATTATCTGGCGGGCAAGGCCGAGCTGGATGACGCCATCTATGAGACCAACGTCCCCAACGGGTATATCATCCCGGTGGCAAAGACCGTGACCAACCCCACCATCCTGCTGGAAAGCGAACGCTTTACGCAGATGGTCAAGCATTGCCGCCAGCGTTTCGGTGTCGTGCTCATCGATACGCCGCCCCTCGGCAGCGTGGCCGACGCCATGAACATCGCCACCCACTGCGACGGCACCGTTCTGGTGGTGCGCGGCGGTGAGACGCCCCGCAAGGTCGTGGGCGATTCGGTCCAGCAGCTCAAGCGCACCGGGGTGCCCCTTCTGGGCGTCGTGCTGGACCGCGCAGAAATGAATAGTAAGTCGAGCCTGTATTATAAACGCTACTACAAGTCCGGCTACTATTATAAGGGATATGGCAGCGAGAGATCGCAGCCTGTCCAGAAATAAATATGGAGGTAATCGTTATGAAAAAGAAATTCGTAGTAGCAGTCGCCGCTGTGGTGATGGCCGCTGTCATGAGTGTTTCTGCTTTCGCAGCTGACGGCGTGACGGTGTCCAGCATCACCGGCGACGCCACCGGCCCTGCCAGCGAGATCTTTGTTCCTCAGTCTAGTGCTGAGGCCAGCGCAACGGCCAATGCTGCTTATAATACCCTCGCTTCTACCGAGGGCGGCGTTGCCGATAAGCTGACTGCCCTTGCAGGCAGCAAGGCTACGGCTGACGCCGCCGCAGCAGCAGGCGTCAAGTCTGCAAATGACCTGTCCGTCCGTGCCATCGGTGATGTCAAGGTGGAAGGCGAAGTCTCGGTCAGCGTCAATGGGATCGGCAATGTTGCAGTCATCATGTATCTGGACAGCAACGGTAACTGGGTGGTCACTACCGCTCGCGTTGTGAATGGCCGCGTCATCTTCAGCCTGCCTTACCCCACCACCGTCGTCATCCTGTCTGTCTAAAACGGACTCCTGAGCAGCATTCCGGGCAGGAGGGGGCGTTTATCTCCGGCCCGAAACGGCTCTGAGGGATGGGAAAGACCCAACCGAATGAAAAGGCCCACGGCTTCGTGCTCTCTGCACGGGCCGGGGGTCTTTTTGCGTTTGCGGAAAGAAGAGGGGGCTTTTTGGGGCGGTTAAGAAAGGGCGATACCATTTTTGCGCAGGCTATGCTATAATAAAAAGGAAACAAGAGGATGGGGAGGGGCCGACATGGAGCGAAAGCGCATTTGTCCATACTGTATGCAGGAGCTGGAAGAGGGGAGGGCACAGTGCCCCCACTGCGGCCGGGAGCTTGCAGGGCGCAATCCGGCGGGCAGTCTCCCCGCGGGCACGGTGCTGGCGGGCCGGTATACGGTGGGGGACATCAAGAGCGTGGACGGCGAGGGCATCCTCTACCGGGGCGTCGAGAACACCGGGCCGTTCCGCGTGACCATCAAGGAGTATATGCCCCTGACGCTGGCCGCAGAGCGGGGAAAGGACTGCATCCTCCGCCCGAAGCCCGGCAGCGAGGTGCTGTTCAAGACCACCCGGATGGACTTTGCCGACCTCTACCGTTTCATCCAGCGCATCACCCCGGCCAACGGCCTCGAGGCGGTGCTGGATGTCTTTGAAGAGAACAACACGGTCTACGCCGTCATGGAGAACCCCGGCGGCTGTCCGCTCCAGAAGTGGCTCGAAGAGCACGGCACTGTGACGCCGCAGCAGGCCTGCGCGATGCTCGAGCCGGTGTTCCGGGGGGTGGAGGCCATGCATCAGGTGGGGCTTGTGCACCGGGGCATCTGCCCGGCCAACATCCGCATTCTGGACAATGGCCGCGCCCGGCTGACGGGCTATGCGACGGTGGGCCTGCGGACGGCGGGCAGCGGCCTCCACGAGCAGCTGTACGAGGGCTACTCGGCCCCGGAGCAGTATTCCACGGCGGAGTTCGAGGGCCGCTATACCGACGAATACAGCCTTGCGGCGGTGTTCTACCGGATGGTCTGCGGGGTAAGCCCCGTCCCGGCGGCCCAGCGCCTCGTCTCCGACTCCAACCCCAAGGCCCGCACCGTCTCCTCGGCTGTGCCGCCCTACGTCTCGGAGACGCTGTATCTGGGCCTCCGCCTCAAGCCGGTGGAGCGCATCCAGACCGTCCAGCAGCTCTTCCGCGCCCTCTCGGAGCGGGAGTATGCCGAGGAGCTGGCCCGGAGTCTGGCCCCCCGGACGTCTCCCGCCCCGCAGGAGACGAGAGCGCCCGCAAAGGCCGAGCTGCTCAGCGTCCGCAACCTGCTGGCCGGCATCCTCATCCTGCTGAGCGTCCTCATCGTGCTGATCCTCTGGGGGCTTCTGAGCCGCCAGAACGATGCCCGCCCCGCGCCGGCGGCCTCGGAGCCGGACTCCGTCAGCGAGGCCGCCAGCGAGCCGGTAAACGAAGCCGTCACCCTGACGCCAGATCTCGTGGGCCGCGACTATGACGCGGAGGTGCGGAACAACCGCAGCTATATCAACGACTACCTCTTCTATGTTACGCTGGAATACAGCAACACGGTGGAGAAGGGCCGCATCATCCGGCAGACGCCGGAGGCGGGCGAGGTCATCCCGAAGGGGGACACCATCAGCCTCGTGGTCAGCCGAGGCCCCCAGATGATGGAGATGCCCGACATCATCGGCCAGACGCAGGACAGCGCCGTGCAGGAGCTTGCCGCCAAGGGGCTGAACGCCACTTGCTTCACGGTGGTCAACGATGGCTCGGAGGCCGCAGGCTGTGTCGTCTCGGCCAGCGAGGACGCCGGGACGATGGTGGAGGTGGGCACTACAGTGGTGCTCTATATCGCGGGCGATGCCGCCAGCGCCCCCGGCAGTACGGAAACGCCGCCTGACACCGAAGGCCCCGCCGTCGGCGGCGACGCCGCGCAGGATGGCGTTGAATACGATACGGATTAAACAAAAAACATCTGCAATACGGTCTTCGGGAATCGAAGAAGTGTTGCAGATGTTTTCGGTTTTATGAAAAGCCTCTCCCTTTGGGAGCAACGGCGACGACCGCCGCCAGCAAGACGCAAGCGAAGCGCTGCGGAATGCCAAAGCCTCTCCCTTTGGGAGAGGTGTCACCGAAGGTGACGGAGAGGGCAAGCCCGGCACGAAAGAGCCGCTGCACAGCGATAAGCAGGCTCTTTGTCAGAGCGATACTATCGCAGTGTAAGAGCTGTTTGGCAGCATCCTTGCCCTCTCAGGCGCTTGCGCGCCAGCTCTCCCAAAGGGAGAGCCTTTCGTGGGCGGGGCTTCAGAAAAAGCTCTTCATGAACGCAATATCGCTGGCGGCGCGGGCCGGGACAGCCTCCTCCCGCAGGACGGGGAGGACGGGCTGGGGCAGGGCGCGCAGCATCTCGAAGCCGCCTTTGTAGTCCACGCAGGAATCCTCGAGGCTGGTGGAGTAGAGGGTGCCGTCGGGCTTAAAGTTCTGGCCCTTGAAGTGGACGGCCACGATCTTATCGCCGTACCAGCTGCCGACCTTGTCCCAGATGCGGCGCTGGGCGTCCACCGAGGCGTTCTCGGGGCCGACGTAATTCGCAAGGTCGCAGATGACCCGGAGGTTGGGGCTGGCGATGGTGTCCAGCACCATCCGGACGGCCTCGGGGGTGTTCATGGAATGGTAATAGACGCACTCCACCGCGAAGAGCACGCCCTGCTCTTCGCAGACGGGGATGATCTCGCCGAGGCTGCGAAGCAGGGCCTCCTGCGCCTCTTTGCGGCTCACGGTGGGCTGCTTTGCCATATTGGTGGTCTCGCTGCCCATGCAGCCGGCCCGGAGAGCCTTTGCCACCGGCACCTGACTCAGGGCCTTCGCCACCTCGGCGCGGCGCTTGTCCTCGTCTGCATAGCCCAGCTCGACATAGGTGCCGTCTACGGCGATGGACACGCCGCTCTTCTGGACGGCGGCGTTGGTGGCGTCCACCAGCGCAGGGGTCACGTCTGCATAGCTCTTGACCCCCTCCACGGCCTTGGTGTAGGCCAGCTGGGTGCAGCGAAAGCCTGCGTCTCCGATGGAGCAGAGCAGCTCTTCCACGCTGTGACGGCCAAAATCATGGCCTCGTGCGCCGACGATAAATTCCGACATCCCGCAGCCTCCTTACGCTCAGCCGAACAGACGCTCGGCAAACATCCCGAACTCCTTGCCCCACCAGTACCAGTCATGGGAGACGTCGCCGCCCCAGACTTCGAGGTGGCAGGGCAGGCCGGTCTCCTTCAGGGTGTCGGCCAGAGCCTGCGTGTCGGCGAGGGCGTCGCCCTCGTAACCGCCCTGACCCACGCAGAGCAGGAGGGTGTTCTCCTCGGCCTTGGCCAGCAGGTTTTTGTTGCAGATGCCGTTCTTCCGCAGGGCGGCGAGGGGGCTGCTGCGGAGGACAAGGTCGTCCTCACAGCCGCCGAGGAAGCGGCTCATGTCGTACAGGCCCGACAGACCCACCGCGCCCGCAAAGACCCCGGGGCGGCGCAGGCGGCACTGGACGGCCTGATAGGCGCCGGTGTCCACGCCGGCGCACCAGATGAGGGGAGGCTTTTTGGCCTCCGGGGCGTTCAGCGCGGCGATGCGGGGGGCCAGCTCGGCAGTCAGGTAGACGAAATACTTTTCCTGCATCTCGGCCCGGCGGCGGGGTGTCTCGTGGCCCGCCAGCAGGCTCTCAGCGTCGATGCTGTCGGCGCAGAAGAGCTGCATCTTTCCCTCGTGCAGCAGCTGTGCTGCGGCCTCGGGCATCCCGTTGTTCTCCCAGTCGTAGAAACGGCCGCCCCGGGCGGGCAGTGCCAGCACCGGCACGCCGCCGTGGCCGTAGACCTTGAACTCCATCGCGCGGTCGAGCACCGCGCTCCACTCTTTGTAATAAGTGCCTTCCATCCTGAAAAGCTCCTTCCTGTCAGATGAATTGATTGCGTGCTGCGTCGTAGGCGTAGCCCACGGCGGAAAGCGTCTTGCACAGGGCGTCCCTGTCTGCGTCCATGTCGTCGCAGAGGGCGTCGAGGCTGGGGTAGAAGTCGCGCAGCTTGAGGTTGACCACGCTCAGCAGCATGATCGGGTCGCTCGGCAGTGCCATCTCAGTTTCCTCCCAAAGTCCGGTGATAAAATAAAAAGCCGGCCACTCGACAAAGTGACCGGCAATACGCATCAGCTTAGACAGCGCGGGTGACTTTGCCAGCGCGCAGGCAGCGGGAGCATGCGTAGATATACTTGGGAGAACCCTCCACGACCGCCTTGACACGACGGACATTCGGCTTCCAGGTACGGTTGGAACGGCGATGAGAGTGAGAGACCTTGATACCGAAGGTAACACCCTTGCCGCAGCATTCACACTTAGCCATGGTACTTGCACCTCCTACAGTGAAGTTATGGAATCAAAATAATCAGCTTGACTATTTTACCAGAACAGCCGCCAAAAAGCAACCCCCTTTTCAATTTTTTTGCGGCTTTTTTTCGTCTGAGGCTCAAACGCTTGTCTAAACACGAAAAAAATAGTACAATAAACTCGTATATCTTATAGAAAACAGGAGAACACCATGACCCCAAGAATGTTTTATACCCTCGCACGGGTGCTGGCCGCTCTGACCGTCATCCCCTTCCACGAGGCAGGCCACGCACTGGCTGCATGGCTGCTGGGCGACCCCACGGCCAAGCAGCAGGGGCGGCTGTCGCTGAACCCTTTCCGCCATTTCGACCTGCTGGGCACGCTGTGCATGGTGTTTGCGGGCGTGGGCTGGGCAAAGCCTGTCTCCACCGACCCCCGCAACTTTAAAAACCCCAAGCAGGGCATGGCCCTCACCGCGCTGGCCGGCCCGGTGGCGAACCTGATCCTGGCCTACCTGTCGATGGTGGTCTGGAAGCTGCTCTATTATTGGGCACCCGTCAACGAAGCGACGATTTTTTTGGCGCTCTTCCTGCAATACTTAGTGTACATGGACGTGAGCCTCGCGGTGTTCAACCTCATCCCCGTGCCCCCGCTGGACGGCAGCCGGGTGCTGCTGGCGGTGCTGCCCGAGCGCATCTACTTCGGGATGATGAAGTATGAAAAGGTCATCCTCGTGGTGATGCTGGCGGCGGTCTGGAGCGGCGTTCTGGACGGCCCGCTGAGCGTGATGAACAGCGTGGTGTGGGACCTGCTGGACGCAGGCACCCAGTACATCGACAGCATCGCCTATTCGGCCTACTACGCATCTCTGGGGGCGGTGATCTGATGGCGGAGGAGCTTACCTTTCATCTGGAGGAGTTCGAGGGGCCGCTGGAGCTGCTTCTGGCGCTGGTGACGAAGCACAAGATGGATCTGCACAACATCCCCATCCTTGCGCTGATCGACCAGTACACCCGCACCGTGGAGGCCGCACAGGCCGTGGACCCTGACGTTTCCAGCTCCTTTATCGAGATGGCGGCCCACCTCGTGGAGATGAAGAGCTACCTGCTGCTGCCCCGCAGCACCGAGGGTGAGCGGATGAAGCAGGAGCTGACCGGCCAGCTCATCGAGTACGACCAGTGCCGCCGGATGTCGGCCGCGCTCCGCGCCGCCGCCGAGGCGTCGCCCACCTTCGTCCGCCCGCCGCTGCGGCTGGAACGGGACGAGACTTACGCCCTCAACCATCTGCCGCAGGTGCTGGCCGACTGCTGGGAGGGACTGATGGGCCGCACGCCCGCCCGGCGCGTCCCGACACAGGCGGTCTTTGAGCCGCTGGTGGCCGCCCCGCAGGTGTCGGTGAGCAGCCGGGTGGTGTACATCCTGCGCCGCCTCATCGCGGGGGGCGCGGCCCGGATGAGCCAGCTCTTCGCCCGCAGCCAGAGCCGCAGCACCAACGTGGCCACCTTTCTGGCGCTGCTGGAGCTGGTGCGCGGCGGGCGCGTCACCCTCGGCCCGAAGGGGGAACTGGCCATGCAGCGGGGACACCTGCCCCGTGAAAAGGCAAAGGAGGAAGAATGAACCAGAAACAGACCAAAGCCGCCGTCGAGGCGATGCTTTTTGCGGCGGGCGACCCGGTAAGCGCCGATAAGCTCGCCGCCGCCGTCCAGCTGCCTCAGACCGCAGTGGAGACTGCGCTGGAAGACCTGCGCGCCCGCTATGCCCGGGAGGATTCGGGCCTCTGTCTGCTCCATCTGGACACCCGCTGGCAGCTGGCGACCAAGACCGAGTGGGCCGATTGTGTCCGCCGCCTGCTGGATGCGAGGCGCTCGGTGCCCCTCGGCCCGGCGGCGATGGAGACGCTGACGGTCATCGCCTACAATCAGCCTGTCTCCCGCGCCTTCATCGAGCAGGTGCGCGGCGTGGATTCCTCGTCCAGCGTCAGCAGCCTGTTGCAGAAGGGGCTTATTGAGGAGGCGGGCCGCCTTGATCTGCCCGGCCACCCGGTGAGCTTCCGGACAACGGACGTTTTCCTGCGGTGCTTCGGCCTTTCCTCGCTGGCGGACCTGCCGCCCGTGCGGGGCCAGAACGAGGGAGCGGAAGGGGAGGCGGTCCGATGACGGCGGTGCTGGGGGCGCTGGGCTGGCTGCTGCTGACCCTGCTGAAGATCGTGGGCATCCTGCTCCTTATTTTATTGGTGCTGCTGGCCCTCGCCCTGCTCTGCCCGTTCTGCGCCGACTTTTGCTGGGAGAACGGCGTCGTGACGATCCGGGCCGGTGTGCCGGGCATCACCCTGCCGGTGTTCCGGTGGCCCGCCCCGCCGCCTGCGGGACCGGAGGAGCCGAAGGGCTTTTTCGGGAAGCTGAAGGCGAAGCTCCGGGCCAGCCGCGCAGAGCGGCGGCGGAAAAAAGCCGCCGAACGGGCCGCGAAAGAGGCGAAGAAGCCCAAAAAAGAGACGCCGCCCCGCAAGAAAGCGAAGCTCACCCTCAACATCCTCGTGACCATCCTGCGGGGGGCAGGGCGGCTGACGAAAGCCGTCTTCGGCTCCCTGCGGGTCACGAAGATCCGGGTCTGCCTCGGCGTCCGGGGCGAGGACCCCGCCGAAGCCGCCCGCGCCTACGGCAGGCTGAACGCGTGGCTCTACCCGTCTCTCGGCGTCATCGACCGCTTCGTCTACCTCGACTTCGAGGAGCTGCGCATCCTGCCGGACTTCGGCTCTGCCGAGCCGACGGTGACCGACCGCGTCTCGTTCCGCCTCAGCGCCCGGCTGCTGTTCATCGTCGCAGCGGCGGTGCGGGTCCTGTACGAGTTCTGGCGCGAAAAAGTGCTGGACGTCTTCCTATAAAATGTGTTACAATAAACTCGTATGGTTATCCTTTGAAAAGGGAGCCTGCGGGTTTCCCGGAAAATAATAAGAGGAGGCCGATTTTATGGCTGAGCATCCGATTCAAGGTTTAATGAACGTCACAATGGACAAGATCCGCCAGATGGCAGACTCCAACACCATCATCGGCAAGCCCATCAAGACCGACGACGGCACCACCATCCTGCCGGTGTCCCGCATCTCCTTCGGCTTTGCGTCCGCAGGCACCGACTTTGACGGCAAGAACGCCGCCAACAAGGACCTGTTCGGCGGCGGCAGCGGTGCGGGCGTCAACATCCAGCCGGTGGCTTTTCTGGTGGTGAAGGACGGCTGCGTGCGCACCATCCAGCTGTCCGACGGCTCCAACACCATCGACCGCGCCCTGACCATGCTGCCCGAGCTGGTGGACAAGGTCAGCGCTCTGCTGAAAAAAGAGGAGAAGCAGGGGACTGCTGCTCCGAAAGCGGAGGAATAAACCCATCTACGCCGTACCTGCGGCCCGCCCGGGCCGCAGTGACTGAACTGAGGCTGCCCAAGCAGCCCTATTTGAGCGCCGGGAGGCGCACAAGGAGATTTTATTATGGCAGAAGAACGCATCCAGAAGATCATGAGTGAGCAGGGCCTGTGCTCCCGCCGCGCCGCTGAGCAGATCATTGCGGAGGGCCGCGTAAAGGTCAACGGCCACCCCGTGAAGGTGGGCGACAAGATGGACCCCAACCGCGACGTCCTCCATGTGGACGACGAGCGCATTTATATCCAGAAGAACCAGCAGATGTACTATCTGGCCCTGTACAAGCCCCGCGGCTATGTCACCACCGCCAGCGACGAGCTGGGCCGCAAGACGGTCATGGACCTCGTGACTGACATCCCGGCCCGCCTGTACCCCGTGGGCCGTCTCGACAAGGACAGCGAGGGCCTGCTGCTGATGACCAACGACGGCGCATTCGCACAGGCCGTCACCCATCCGTCGGGCGGCATCTCCAAGCTGTACCGCGTCACCGTCCAGCCCCGGGCCGACGAGAGCCAGATCCTGAAGCTCAGCTCCGGCGTCGTGCTGGATGACGGCACCAAGACCATGCCCTGCGCCATCAATGTCGTCACCGACGAGCCAGGGCGCACCGTCATGGAGATGACCCTGAAAGAGGGCAAGAACCGCGAGATCCGCCGGATGTGCGAGGCAGTGGGCCTCGAGGTCATCCGCCTGAAGCGGAACGCCGAGGGCGTCGTCAAGCTGGGGATGCTTCAGCCCGGCAAGTACCGTGAGCTGACCAAGGCAGAGGTGAACGGCCTGCGTGCCGCTGCGGCCAAGGGCCGTGCACAGACCCGCTCGGCAGCGCTGCAGTCCAAGGCAGCGGCCCGCCGCCCCCGCGGCCCGGTGGGCGGGAACAAAGCCGCCGTCGGCAAAAAGCGCAGGTAAAGCGGCTTCTGGGCAATGTGTCCGATATTTCCTCTCTTTTTGCCAAACTTGTGACATTCTCTGAAAAAAAGGAATGGAACAAGGCTTGAGAATCTTGGGAAAATCGGGTATAATATACCTAATTTTGAAACTCACACAGATAAGCAGGAGGTCTTACCATGGCTTCAAAGAGTACCAAAGGAGAAATCCTCGCCAAGTTTTTTGATGACGGGGAATACACCGCTCTGTTTGCGGACGGCGCGGTGAGCGCTGCCAGCGGCTATGCTGCCGGTCAGCAGGCTTACGCCGTCTTCCAGAACGGCGAGGCTGTTTCGGTCAAGGACGTTGAAAAGAACATCAAGGTCCTTGAGCTGGCTGCCCAGACGGGCTGCCCGGTCGTTACCTTCTACGACTCCGTCGGCGCAAAGCTGGCTGAGGGTCTGGACGTTCTGAACGCTTCCGCCAAGTTCAACGCCACCATCGCCAAGGTGTCCGGCGTCGTGCCTCAGGTGGCCGTCGTTCTGGGCGTCTGCGGCGGCACCAGCGCCCTGAGCGCTGCCAACGCAGACGTCTGCATCATGGCAGAGGGCGCAGAGCTGTTCTTCACCGCTCCCTTCACCGCTGCTGCCAAGGGCGACAAGGTGGCTGATGCCGGCTCTGCCGCTGCTGCCGCAAAGGCAGGCGTGGCCGCTATCGTGGCCGCTGACGCTGCTGAGGCTGCGGAGAAGGCCGCCCACATCGTGGGTCTGCTGCCTGCCAACAACCTGACCGGCCCCGCCATCTTCGAGTTCGAGCAGCCCACCGCTGTTCTGGCTGCAAATGCCGAGCCTGCAAAGGCCGCTGCTGCCCTCATCGATAAGGACAGCGCTGTGGAGATGTACGCCGGCTTCGGCAAGAGCGTCTACACCGCCTTTGCCACCATCGGCGGCAACGCTGTGGGCGTCGTGTCCACCGGCAAGCAGCTGTGCCACAACTGCGTGGCCAAGGCTTCCCGTTTTGTCCGCCTGTGCGACGCATTCAGCGTCCCGGTGCTGACCATCGTGAACACGGAGGGCTTCGTGCCCAGCACCACCGACGACATCGCCGGCGGCATCCGTGAGGCTGCCCGTCTGGCTGCGACCTATGCCGATGCTACCACCGCCAAGGTCGCGCTGATCGCCGGTAAGGCCGTCGGCCCTGTGTACACCGCACTGGCCGCAGCCGACCTGAAGATCGCCGTCAAGGGCTGCACCGTCAGCGCCCTCGAGCCTTCCGCAGCCGTCTCCGTGCTGTACAAGGACGAGATCGACGCCTCCGACAACATCGTCGCCGCCACCAAGGCCAAGGCTGCTGCCTATGTGGCTGAGGTCTGCAGCGCAGACGCTGCTGTGGCCGCAGGCGCTGCTGACATGGCCTGCGAGGCCGCCAACGCCCGCGCAAGCGTCGTGGCTGCTTTCGAGCTGCTGAGCACCAAGCGTGCTGCCCGTCTGCCTAAGAAGCACGGCAACATGGCTCTGTAAGAAAACGTACATCTAACGAATCGATTTGGATTTTTCAGGAGGATTCTTCCATGAAGTACTACAACATTTCCGTCAATGGCGTTGCTTACAGCGTCTCTGTCGAGGAGACCGCTGCCGGCGCTGCTCCCGTGGCTCCTGCTGCTGCACCCGCACCCAAGGCCGCTCCGGCTCCTGCCGCCGCTGCTGCTCCCGCCGCACCCGCTGCTCCTGCTGCCGCAGGCGCTGTTGAGGTCAAGGCTCCGATGCCCGGCAACATTCTGGACGTCAAGGTCGCTGCCGGCGCTTCCGTCAAGGCTGGCGATGTGCTGGTCATCCTCGAGGCCATGAAGATGGAGAACGAGATCGTTGCTCCTCAGGATGGCACCGTTGCTTCCATCAACGTGCATAAGGGCGACACCGTCAACTCCGGTGACACTCTGGTTTCCATGAACTAAGAGAGAGGTGACAACAATGGCTAAAAAGCCCATCAAGATCACGGAAGTCGTCCTGCGCGATGCCCACCAGTCTCTGCTGGCCACCCGTATGACGATGGACGAGATGCGTCCCATCCTGCCCGAAATGGACAAGATCCCTTACTTCTCCGTCGAGTGCTGGGGCGGTGCGACCTTCGACAGCTGCATCCGCTTCCTCGATGAGGATCCGTGGGAGCGTCTGCGCATCCTGCGCAAGGAGCTGCCCCACCAGAAGCTGCAGATGCTGTTCCGCGGCCAGAATATGCTGGGCTACCGCCCCTACGCAGACGACGCCGTCGAGTATTTCGTCAAGAAGTCCGTCGCAAACGGCATCGACGTCATCCGCATCTTCGACGCACTGAACGATGCCCGCAACCTGCAGACTGCCATCAAGGCCGCCAACAACGAGGGCGCACACGTTCAGGGCTGCATCAGCTACACCCTCAGCCCCGTCCACAACAACGAGTACTACGTCAAGTACGCCAAGACCCTCGAGGAGATGGGCGCAAACTCCATCTGCATCAAGGATATGGCCGGTCTGCTGACCCCCTACACCAGCTATGAGCTGGTCAAGGAGCTGAAAAACACCCTGTCCATCCCTGTGGACATCCACAGCCACTACACCGCCGGTCTGGCTTCCATGTCCCTGCTGAAGGGCATCGAGGCAGGCGCTGACATCGTGGATACCGCCATGAGCCCCCTGAGCGGCGGCACCAGCCACATGGCCACCGAGAGCCTCGTCGCCGCCCTGCAGGGCACCGATTACGACACCGGCCTCGACCTCAAGCAGCTGAATGTCGTGCGCGCATACTTCGCAAAGCTGCGTGAGAAGTACATCGCCAACGGCCAGATCAGCCCCAAGTCTCTGGGCGTGGACGCAAACACCCTGCTGTATCAGGTGCCGGGCGGTATGTTCTCCAACATGCTCAAGCAGTTGAAGGATGCCGGCAAGGAAGACAAGCTGGACGAAGTGCTGGCTGAGATCCCCCGCGTCCGCGAGGATGCAGGCTATCCTCCGCTGGTCACTCCCACCAGCCAGATCGTCGGCACGCAGGCTGTCTTCAACGTCATCCTCGGCGAGCGCTACAAGATGGTCACCAAGGAGTTCAAGGGCCTCGTCCACGGCGACTACGGCAAGACTCCGGCTCCCATCAGCCCCGAGTTCACCAAGAAGATCCTCGGCGACGAGAAGCCCATCACCTGCCGCTTTGCTGACACCCTCGCACCTGAGATGGACAAGCTGAAGGCTGAGGCTGCAAAGTGGGCTACGCAGGAAGAGGACGTCCTGACCTACGCCATGTTCCCGCAGGTCGCTCCCAAGTTCTTTGAGAAGCGCAATGCCAAGGCACAGGGCGTGGATGCAGACCATGCAGATTTTGCAAATAAGTCTCATCCTGTCTGATAAAACAGCATAAGCACCCAAGCCCCTCGCAGTGCTGCGGGGGGCTTTTTGCGTCCACTTTTTTATCTTCCCGGCTTGCAAAAAAGCGGCTATCAGAGTAGAATAATAACATATGTATCGTAACATGGGCTTGTGTACCCAAACGCGGATACATATACCGTGATCTGTCCGCATATCCACCCATAAAAAGAGAGGGAACGTACCGCATATGATCCTGAGCATGACCGGTTTTGGCCGGGGGACTGCTGTGTGCAATGGCCGCGAGATCGCGGTCGAGCTGCGCAGCGTCAACTCCCGGTATTTCGAGTATTCTTCCCGCATTCCCCGCAGCTGCAACTACATGGACAGCCGCCTGAAAAAGCAGCTCAACGAGCGGGTCTCCCGCGGCAAGGTCGAGCTGAGCATGACCGTCCAGAACGTGGAGGCTGCCGACGCCGTCGTCACCGTGAACATGGAGCTGGCCCGCAGCTATCAGCAGGCCCTGCGCAGTATTTCGGAAGAGCTGCGCATCAAAAACGACATCACGACCTCGGGCTTGGCCCGCTTCCCTGACGTGCTGGCCACCCGCCACGCCGACGTGGACGAGGAGCAGCTCTGGGCGGATGTCTCCGCCGTGACGGCGCAGGCACTGGACAATTTCATCGCCATGCGTGCCGCCGAGGGCGCAAAGATGAAGGCCGATGTGGAGAGCCGCCTTAGCTTCCTCGAGGAGTGCGTGGGGAAGGTGGAGACCCTGAGCGCAGGCCGGGTGGAGGCCTACACCAACCGCCTTTACGAGAAGCTCAAGACCATTCTGGAGGACCGGAACATCGACGACGCCCGCGTCCTGACCGAGGCCGCCATCTTTGGCGATAAGACCGCTGTGGACGAGGAGACCGTCCGGCTGCGCAGCCACATCGCCCAGTACCGCTCCATTCTGGAGCTGGACGAGCCGGTGGGCCGAAAGCTGGACTTCCTGACGCAGGAGCTGAACCGTGAGACCAACACCATCGGCTCCAAGTGTCAGGATCTCGACATCACCCGCATCGTGGTGGATATGAAGGCGGAGATCGAGAAGATCCGCGAACAGATCCAGAATCTGGAGTAACCAGAATACGGAGGAGTTCAGATGAAGCTCATCAACATCGGCTTTGGCAATCTGGTCAGTGCCGGGCGGGTGGTGGCTGTGGTCAGCCCCGACTCCGCGCCGGTCAAGCGTCTGGTGAAGGAGGCGCGGGAGCGGGGGATGCTCATTGATGCATCCTATGGCCGCAGCACCCGGGCCGTGCTCGTCATGGACTCCGACCATGTAGTCCTTTCGGCCCTGACGCCCGAGACGGTGGCAGGCCGCGCAGCGGGCCAGCCGGAAGGAAAAACGACAGAAGAGGAGCAGTAAAAAATGGAAAACGAAAAGTACCTGTTTGTCGTCTCCGGTGCCGCCGGCACGGGCAAGGACAGTGTGGTCAAAGCCCTGCGCACGGCCCACCCCGAGATCGAAAAGACCGTTTCCGCCACCACCCGTGCACCCCGCCCCGGGGAGCAGGAGGGCGTGGACTACTACTACCGCAGCGTAGAGCAGTTCCGGCAGCTCATCGACACCGATCAGGTGGTGGAGCACAACTTCTACAACGGCAACTACTACGGCACCCTCCGCGAAGAGGTGGATAAGCGCCTCGAGGCGGGCAAGCTGGTGGTGCTGGTCATCGACGTCCACGGCGCGGCCAACATCCGCCGGATGTTCCCGGGCGCGACCACCATCTTCCTGCTGCCGCCGTCTGTGGAGGAGCTGGAGCGCCGTCTGCGGGGCCGCGGCACCGAGACGGAGGCAAGCATCCTCGAGCGCCTTGACACGGCGAAAAAAGAGCTGGCAGAGCAGGATAAGTTCACCCTCACCCTCGTGAACGACGAGGTGGATGCCTGCGCCGAGAAGCTCTACGGCATCATCCGGGAGCGGGCAGGCCTCGACAAATAACAATTCAAGGAGCCGCGAATGCCAAAAACGGTAGGCGTTGCCGTGAGCAACGCGACCTTTCACTTCGACAAACTCTACACTTACGCCGTCATGCCCGACCAGCAGGAGGCCGTCCGCCTCGGCAGCATGGTCCTCGTCCCCTTCGGGCGGGGCAGCAAGGCCCGGATGGGGGTCGTGCTGGCCTGCGACGAGGAGCCGGAGCACGCAAAGCTCAAATACCTCTTCGACGTGGCCCCTGCCTCGGCCTGTCTGACGCCGGAGCTGCTGCGGCTGGTGCATTTTTTGAAAGAGCGCACCTTCTGCACCTACTACGAGGCCGTCAAGGCCGTCATCCCCTACGGCGCACAGTACAAGCCCGCCCTCGCGGCGGACGGCGTGACGCCGGTGCTCCAGAAGCAGCTGACCCGCCACACCGAGAACTGCTATAAGCTGGTGGGGACCTTGCGGCAAAAGCCCAAGCCTACGGCCAAGCAGCTGGCGGCGGTGGCTCTGCTGGGCGGGGGAGAGCGCACTCAGAACGAGATGGAGGCCCACGGCATCAGCCGGGCGGTGCTCGACAACCTCTGCGCCAAGGGTGTCATCGAATGCAGCAAGGTGAACAAATCCATCGACCTGTATTCGTCTATCCCGCTGAAAAACGAACCCATCCGCCTGACGGCAGAGCAGCAGGCAGCCTTCGACGCCCTGCTGCCCGGCCTTGAGGATGCCGCGCCCCACTCGGCGCTGCTCTACGGTGTCACCGGCAGCGGCAAGACGCTGGTCTTTCTGAGGCTCATCGAGCGGTGTCTGGCACTGGGGCGGCGCGCCCTCGTGCTGGTGCCGGAGATCAGCCTGACGCCCCAGATGATCCTCCGGCTGAAGGGCCAGTTCGGGCGGCGGGTGGCCGTCCAGCACTCGGCGCTGAACCACACCGAGCGGCTGCTGCAATGGCAGATGATACAGGACGGCGGCGCAGACATCGTGGTGGGGACTCGCAGCGCCATCTTCGCGCCGCTGGGAAACATCGGCCTCATCATCATCGACGAGGAGCAGGAGCACACCTACCGCTCCGAGTCGTCGCCCCGCTATGCCGCCCACGAGGTGGCCCGGCAGCGTGCGGCGGAGAATGGGGCGCTCCTCCTTCTCGCCAGCGCCACCCCCAGCACCGAGAGCTTCTATGCGGCCCGGCAGGGCCGCACCCAGCTCGTCCGGCTTACCCAGCGCTACGGCGGAAACCCGCTGCCCAGCGTGAAGATCGTGGATATGCGGGCCGAGCTGGCGGCGGGCAACCCCCGGGAGATCAGCCTTGCGATGGAGGACGCCATCCGGCACAACCTCGACGCGGGCAAGCAGACCATCCTGCTGCTCAACCGGCGGGGCTATCAGACCATGGCTCAGTGCGACGACTGCCGCGAGGTGCTCAAGTGCCCCAAGTGCAGCGTCCCCATGGTCTACCACAAGGCAGGCCACAAGCTGCTCTGCCACTACTGCGGCACCCAGCTGGACCCGCCCCCCAAGACCTGCCCCGCCTGCGGCGGAAAGCTGCTCTACCGGGGCTTCGGCACCCAGAAGGCCGAGGAGGAATTGGCGGAGCTGTTCCCTGAGGCCCGGGTGCTGCGGATGGATCAGGACTCCACCGCCGCTAAGGACGCCCACGAAAAGCTGCTGGCGAAGTTCGCCCGGCACGAGTACGACATCATGGTGGGTACCCAGATGGTGGCCAAGGGCCTCGACTTTGAGGATGTGACCCTTGTGGGGGTGCTGGGCATCGACTCGCTCCTCTTCGCGCAGGGGTTCCGGGCCTACGAGACGGTGTTCAGCCTCATCACGCAGGTGGTGGGCCGCTCCGGCCGGGCCAAGGACCCGGGCTTTGCCATCATCCAGACCACCGACCCCGACAACCCCGTCCTGAACCTCGCCGCTGCGCAGGATTATGACGCCTTTTTCGAGCAGGAGATCGCCTACCGCAGGTTAGGACTTTACCCGCCCTTCTGCGGCCTCTGCGTCGTGGGCTTCTCCGGGCCGAAGGAGATCGAGGTGGCCCGGGCCGCCGCCCGCTTTGCGGCGCTGCTGGGCCGTCAGGCCGCGCAGCAGCCCGACCTGCCCCTGCGGGTGCTCGGCCCCACCCCTGGCAACATCGAAAAGATCAACGAGAACTACCGCTACAAGCTCACCATCAAGTGCCGGGCGGACAGGCGCTTCCGCGACCTTGTCCGCCAGACCCTCGGCCTCTACGAGCAGGAAAAACTGCCCGCTAAGGCTACTGTGGCCGTGGATATGCACTCGGACGGTGATATTTGAGATAAGATGATTTGGAGGTATACTTCATGGCTATCCGCAACATTGTGAAAGAGGGCGACCCCATCCTGAATAAGGTCTGCCGCCCTGTGACCAACTTCGACGACCGTCTGGCCACCCTGCTGGACGATATGCGCGAGACGATGATCGCCGCCGACGGCGTGGGCCTCGCAGGCCCGCAGGTGGGGATGCTGCGCCGCGTCTTCGTGGTGTGGGACACCACCGACGCCCCCGAGGAGATCCCCGAGAACTACGAGTACAAGTTCATCGACTTCGTGAACCCTGAGATCCTGGCCGTGTCCGAGGACGAGGAGACCGCCTACGAGGGCTGCCTGTCCTTCCCGGGCCACAACGGCGCTGTCACCCGCCCGGTGGCTGTCAAGGTGCGTGCACAGGACCGTCACGGGGAGTGGTTCGAGCTGGAGGCCGAGGACCTGCTGGCCCGCTGCATCCAGCACGAGAACGACCATCTGGACGGCATCACCATCATGGAGTCCAGCGAGTTCTTCTATGAGGACACCGAGGAGGGCCGCGCCGCTGCCGCCAAGAAGAAGGAGAACGACTGATGCGCATTCTGTTCATGGGCACGCCCGACATCGCGGCGGACTGCCTGAAGGCCCTGTATGAGGCGGGCCACGACATCTGCGCGGTCTACACCCGGCGCGACAAGCCCGTGGGACGCAAGCAGGTGCTCACCGCGCCCCCGGTAAAGGAGGTGGCGCTGGCCCACGGCACCCCCGTCTTTCAGCCCCGCACCCTGCGGGACGGCGGCGAGGACGAGAACATCCGCGCACTGGCTCCGGAGCTCATCGTGGTGGTGGCCTATGGCTGCATCCTGCCCAAGTCGGTGCTGGAAGCCCCGAAATATGGCTGCATCAACCTCCACGTCTCTCTGCTGCCCAAGTACCGCGGCAGCGCCCCGGTGCAGTGGGCCGTGCTGAATGGCGACGCCGAGACGGGCGTCTCCATCATGCAGATGGACGAGGGCCTCGACACCGGCGATGTGCTGGCCTGCGAGAAGATCGCCATCGACCCCGAGGAGACCAGCGGAGAGCTGTTCGACCGGGTGACGGCTGTGGGTGCCCGCGTCCTCTGTGAGACGGTGCCCGCCATTGCGGCGGGTACGCTGAAAGCTGTGCCGCAGGCCCACGAGAACGCCTCTGCGGCCCCCATGCTGAGCAAGGAGATGGCCGAGTTCCACCTGACCGAGAGCGCCGCCCACATCCACAACTGGGTGCGGGGGATGAATCCGTGGCCCGGCGCATGGTTCGTCACCTCCGGCGGCAAAAAGCTCAAGGTGACGGAGTGCCGCGTGGCAGACAGCCACGGGGAGGCCCCCGGCACGGTGCTGGCGACCAAGCCCCTGACCGTGGCCTGCGGTGAGGGTGCCATCCAGCTGCTCCATGTCGTGCCGGAGGGCAAGAAGCCCATGGACGGCACTTCCTTCGCGGCTGGTCTCCGCCTCAAGGCGGGGGATACCCTGTGAGCGGCCCGAACCCCCGCGCGGCGGCGGTGGCGGCGCTGGTGCGGCAGGAGCAGGACGGCTTTTCCAACCTCATCCTCGACGCAGAGCTGCGCCGCCAGAAGCTGGAAGGCCGGGATAAGGCCTTCGCCAGCGCGATCTTCTACACCGTCCTCGAGCACCGGGGGACGCTGGACTATATCCTCGGGCAGTTCCTGCCCAAGGGTCTGGCCAAGCTCGACCCGCAGGTGCGGGAGATTCTCCGCGCCGCGCTGGCACAGGCGCGGTATATGCAGGTGCCCGCTTCGGCGGCGGTCAACGAGGCGGTCAAGCTGACCCGCACCTTCAAGAAGGCCAGCGCCTCCGGCCTCGTGAACGCCGTGCTGCGCCGTGCCATCGCCTACGACCTCGACACCGCCGTCTTTGCCGACGCGGTGGAGCGGCTGATGGTGCTGGGGTCGGCGGGCCGGGATGTGGCCGCCTTCCTCCACGCCAGCTACCCCGACGAGGCGCTGGACATCCTGACCCACACCGCAGACGGCGGCCTGACCAGCCTCCGGGCCAACCCCCGGAAGGGCACGCCGGAGGCCCTCTGCGAAAAGCTGCTGGCCTCGGGGGCGAAGAGTGCCGCGCCGGGCCTCGTGCCGGGCAGCGTCTTAGCCCGATTCGAGGGGAGTCCGGCAGAGAGCGGGCTGTTCCGGGAGGGATACTTCCACGTCGAGGGGCAGGCCAGCCAGCTTGCCGCCCTCTGCGTGGAGGCAAAGCCCGGCGACACCGTCCTCGACCTCTGCGCTGCCCCTGGCGGCAAGAGCCTGCTCCTCATCGAGGAGATGGGAGATGAGGGGCGGCTGGTGAGCTGCGACGTCAGCGAGAACCGCGTCCAGCTCATCCGGAAGGCCGTAGAGCGGATGGGCTTTGCCCATGTGGAGCCGCGGGTCTCGGACGGCACCAAGCCGGACGCAGACCTGCCCATGGCCGACCGCATCCTTGTGGACGCCCCGTGCAGCGGCCTCGGCATCCTTGCCAAGAAGCCGGACATCCGGTACAAGACCCTCGATAAAGCGCGTCACGATGAATTATTGGCCACCCAGTCGGCCATTCTGGATACAGCCGCCGCCCATCTCAAGCCCGGCGGGCGGCTGGTCTACTCGACCTGCACCATCGACCTCTCCGAGAACGAGGAGCAGGTGAGGGCCTTTGTGGGCCGTCACCCGGAGTTCCGGGTGGTGACGCCGGAGGTGGCCTTCCCCGCCGGGATGACGGTGGGGGACTGGGGCGCTCTCTCGGTGCCCACCCGCACCGGCATGGACGGCTTTTTCCTCTGCGCGATGCAGAAAGTTCCCTGATAAAAGGAGATTCCAATGGATACAAAACGCTGTATATCCTCCCTGACGCTGGAACAGCTGACGGCGGAGCTGAAAGCGATGGGCCAGCCCGGCTTCCGGGCCAAGCAGATCTTTCACTGGGTGCACCAGAAGCTCGTGACCGACTTTTCGGCCATGACCGACCAGCCCAAGACTCTGCTGGCAAAGCTGGAAGAGGCCTTTTACATCGCCGCGCCCATCATCGAGCGGCGGCAGGAGGCCAAGGACGGCACGGTGAAATACCTGCTGCGGATGGCCGACGGCAACTGCATCGAGACGGTCGTGATGCGCTACCACTACGGCAACACAGTCTGCGTGTCCACGCAGGTGGGCTGCCGGATGGGCTGCCGCTTCTGCGCGTCCACGCAGGCGGGCCGCGTCCGCAACCTCGAGGCGGGCGAGATCTGTTCCGAGATCTATACCGCCCAGAAGGACATCGGAGAGCGCATCTCTCACATCGTGCTGATGGGCATTGGCGAGCCGCTGGACAATTTTGACGAAGTGATGCGCTTTCTGGAGAACATCTCTTCCCCCGAGGGCGTCAACATCGGGATGCGGAACATCAGCCTCTCCACCTGCGGCCTCGTGCCGAAGATCGACCAGCTGGCGGAGAAGAAATTGCAGCTGACCCTCTCCGTCTCTCTCCACGCCCCCAACAACGACATCCGCAGCGGCATGATGCCCGTCAACGATGCCTACCCGGTGGAGGTGCTGATGCAGGCGGTGCGCCGCTATCAGGACACCACGGGCCGGCGGGTGAGCTTCGAATACTCGATGGTGCGGGGGGTCAACGACTCGGACGCCTGCGCCAAGCAGCTGGCCGACCTCATCCGGGGCATGGGCGCCCACGTCAACCTCATCCCCATCAACCCGGTGGACGGCAGCCCCTACTCGGCCACCGACGCGGCCAACGTCCGGCGCTTCCAGCAGAAGCTGGAGAGCCTCGGCGTCAACGCCACCGTCCGCCGCCGTCTGGGCAGCGAGATCAGCGCCGCGTGCGGCCAGCTCCGCCGCGACGAGATGAACGGCAAAGCCTAAAAAGGAGAAGCCTATGAAACTTGCAGGAAAAACAGACGTCGGCAGCGTCCGGCAGGAGAATCAGGACGACTACCGGGCGGGGGAGCTGCCCGGCGGCGCGGCATGGGGGCTTGTGTGCGACGGCATGGGCGGCGCAAGGGGAGGCCGTGAGGCCTCGCTGAGCGCCTGCGACGTCATCGAGCACTGCTTCCTCGAGCAGTACGCCCAGTGTCTGCCCGGCGACGAGGAGAGCTTCCTGAAGCGGGCGCTCATCAGCGCCAACCGCTTCGTCTTCCAGAAAGCCTCCCGGGTGGAGGAGCTTGCGGGGATGGGCACCACGGCGGTCTGCGCCCTCGTGCGGGGCGGGACGGCCTACCTCTGCCACGCAGGCGACTCCCGCGCCTACCTCTGCCGGGAGGGGAAGCTCACCCAGCTGACCCACGACCACTCCTATGTGCAGGAGCTAGTGGACTGCGGCACCATCACCCCCGAGGAGGCCGAGCATCACCCCCAGAAGAACATCATCACCCGGGCGCTGGGCGTGGACTACCGCCTTGAGCCGGAGTTCACCAGCTGCCCCGTCCAGCAGGGCGACCTGCTGCTGCTCTGCACCGACGGCCTCACCAACGTCCTGCCCAAGGACAAGATGGAGGAGCTGCTGACCAAGGGCGGGTTCTACGACATCCCCGACCGGCTGGTGGACGCCGCCAACGCGGGCGGAGGCCCCGACAACATCACCGCGCTGCTGCTGGGTGTGGAGCCGCTGGAGGTGAAACATGGATAATCTCATCGGGAAGACGCTGGATGGGCTTTACACCATCCGGGAGCTGATCGGCACCGGTGGGATGGCCAACGTCTATAAGGCTGTGGTGACGGCCCCCGGCGGGCCTGTGCCGGAGGGGACGGTCGTGGCCGTCAAGGTGCTGCGGCAGGAGCTGATGCACGACGCCGACCTCGTCCGCCGCTTCAAGAACGAATCCAAGGCCATCTCCCTGCTCAACCACCCCAACATCGTGAAGGTGTATGACGTTTCCGTCAGCGAGAACTTACAGTATATCGTCATGGAGTGTGTGGAGGGCATGACCCTCCGGGAGTACCTCAACGAGCGGGGCGGTAAGATCACCAGCCGCGAGACCGTCCACTTCATCGGCCAGATCCTCCGCGCCCTCGACCACGCCCACCGCAACGGCGTCGTCCACCGGGACATCAAGCCCCAGAACATCATGCTGCTGGACAACGGCCAGCTGCGGATGATGGACTTCGGCATCGCCCGCATCTCCCGGGCGGAGAACCAGATCCAGAACGGCCGGAAGGCGATGGGCAGCGTCCACTATATCAGCCCCGAGCAGGCGAGGGGAGACGAGACCGACCCCAAGAGCGACCTGTACTCGGTGGGCGTCATGATGTACGAGATGCTCTCGGGCAAGCTCCCCTTCGACGCAGACGACATGGTGGAGGTGGCCCGCAAGCAGATCACGGACGACCCGAAGCCGCTGACCGAGCTGGCCCCCGAGGTGCCGCTGGGCCTTGTCCAGATCACAGAGCGCGCCATGGCAAAGCTGCCGGTGAACCGGTACGCCAGCGCCGCCGAGATGCTGGAAGCGCTGGACGCCTATGTGCGCGACCCGTCCATCACGTTCGACTATCAGTATGTAAAAGAGGAAGTCCCCGAAAAGGCGGTGAATGAACCTATGGCAGAAAAGCGGACCATCCGCAGGCCGCCCGAGGCGCAGAAAACGCGCACCAAGGCGAAAAAGAAGAAGCGCGGCGCCTTTATGCCGGTGCTGCTGGGCATCACGGTGGCCTTTGCGCTGGCCTGCGCGGCCCTGTGCTGGGTCATCCTGAGCGACTCGAGCAACATCATGAACAAGAAAGCCGACATCGTGCTGAGCGATTTCAGCGGCATGACGCAGGACGAGGTGAACGCCTCCCCGCAGGTGGCCTCCGGGCAGGTGGTCGTCAACTGGGAGCAGGAGTACAGCAACGACTACGCCGCCGGTCATGTCTACAAGCAGTCGCCGGTGGCGGGCCGCACCGTCCGCGAGGGCCAGAGCGTGACCCTCACCGTCAGCCTCGGCGTCCACTACGTCACCGTCCCCGACCTGACCAACTATGTGCAGGCCGACGGCGAACAGCAGCTCAAGGAGCTGGGCGTCTCGGTGCTGGTGACGCAGGCCGTGGATGAATCGGTGGCCGCAGGCTCCATCATCCGCACCGACCCCGCCGCAGGCAGTCAGGTGGCCGCAGGCACCACCGTCGTCATCTACGTCAGCCGCCCGCAGGTGGCCACCACCACCAAGGTGCCCAGCCTCATCGGCATGAGCGTGAACGACGCCCGCACCCTGCTGGTGCAGAAGAAGCTGGGCCTCGGCGGCCAGACCGAGCAGTACAGCGACCAGCCCGTGGGCACCATCATCAGCCAGTCGCCCGGCGAGGGCGCATCGGCCAAGCTCAACACCCGCGTCAGCGTGGTGGTCAGCGCAGGGCCGGAGCCTGCACCGGAACCGGAAGCACCCAGCGAGAGCGCCAGCAGCTCCGGCAGCTCCGGCGGCGGCTGGTGGAGCGGCCTGTTCGGCAGCGGCAGCTCGTCCTCGTCCAGCACTGCCGCCAGCGAGAGCAGCAGCGCCTCCTCCGGGAGCACCGGCGGCCTCGGCGACTGGTGGACGTCGTGGCTGGGGTAAGGGAGAGACTATGACAGGTTATATCACAAAAGGCATCGGCGGATTTTATTACGTCAGAACGTCGGAGGGCATCGTGGAGTGCAAGCCCCGGGGCATCTTCCGCAAGCAGAAGCTCACCCCCGTGGCGGGCGATGTGGTGACGCTGGAAACGGAAAACGGCGCGGCGGTCATCGCGTCCATCGCGCCCCGGCGGAACGTCTTCGTCCGCCCGCCGATGGCCAACCTCGACGTGCTGTTCCTCGTGGCCAGCACCACCCAGCCCACCCCCAGTACCCTCGTGCTGGACAAGCTCTCGGCCATCGCCGTGGACAAGGGCGTCCAGCCCGTCATCGTCTGCACCAAGGGCGACCTCGCCGAGGCGGAGTTCCTGCGCAGCGCCTACGAGAAGTCCACGCTGCCCTTTATCCGCATCGACCACCGGACGGGGGAGGGCCTCGACGAGATCCGGAACTGGATCAATGGCCGTCTCTGCGCCTTCTGCGGCAACTCGGGCGTGGGAAAATCTACCCTCCTGAACGCCCTGCTGCCCGATGTGGAGCGGGAGACCGCCGCCATCAGCCAGAAGCTGGGCCGGGGCCGCCACACCACCCGCGAGGTGACGATCTTTGAAGCCTTTGGCGGGCGGATCGCCGACACCCCGGGCTTTGCCAGCCTCGAGGCCAGCCGGGCGGGCTTCATCCCCAAGGAGAACCTGGAGCACGCTTTCCCGGAGTTCGGCCCCTACCTCGGCGAGTGCCAGTTCACCGGCTGCTCCCACCGCTCGGAGAAGGGCTGCGCCGTCCGAGCCGCGCTGGCCGAGGGCAAGCTCTCCCAGACCCGCTACGACAGCTACTGCACCATGTACGACGAGGTCAAGGACGTGAAGGAGTGGCAGAGGCCGAGGGGAGTGTAAGGCAAAGCCTTCCCGTGAGCAAAAGCCTCTCCCTTTGGGAGAGGTGTCTGCGAAGCAGACGGAGAGGGCAAGCCAGTTACGACAGAGCTGCTGCGCAGCGATAGGCAGCCTTTTTGTCAGAGCAATACGGTCGCTGTGTGGAGCTGTCTTGTCAGCGTCCTTGCCCTCTCAGGCGCTCCGCGCCAGCTCTCCCAAAGGGAGAGCCTTTGCTGTGACCTCACCGACCTCAAAAAGGAAGTGTATCAATGTCCCGCTGTGTTATTTTGTCGGCCTGTCCCGTCAGCCCTGCGCTGGCGGCGGCGCTGCGGCCCGACGACACCATCATCGCCTGCGACGCGGGCTACCGCAACTGTGAGCCGCTGGGCTGCCGCCCCGACATCATCGTGGGCGACTTCGATACCGCGCCCTGCCCGGCGCAGGAGGAGGACGACATCATCGTCCTGCCCCACGTCAAGGACGACACCGACACCGAATATGCGGCAAAGCTGGCCTCCGAGAAGGGCTTCGACGAGGCGCTTTTGCTGGGTGCGCTGGGCGGCAGACGCCTCGAGCACACGCTGGCGAACCTCTGCACCGGCCTCGGCCTTGAGCAGCGGGGCGTCCGGGCCACGCTCCTCGACGAGCGCAGCCGCATCACCTTCGTGATGCCCGGCGAGACCCGCCGCTACCCGAAGGGCGAATACTTCTACCTCTCCGTCTTCCCGATGGAAGGCAGGGCCGAGGGCGTCTCGGAGCGCGGCTCGTTCTACGAGCTGACGGACGCCGTCCTCACCGCAGGCTACCCCCTCGGCGTCAGCAACGAGTACGCCGACGGTTCCGACTGCATCACCATCTCCACCCGGAAGGGCGCGCTGGTGGTGGTGGAGACGGTGCCGGATGGCCCGATCCTGAGCTGAGAGTCACATTCTGCGCCCCGCCCGCCTATAATGGCATAGAAAACGAGAGAAAGGTGGTCGGCGCTATGCAGGTGGTCGTGCTCAAAAGCCCCAAGTGTCTGAGAGGGCTGCTCCGCAGACTGTTCGGGATAAAAAAGGAAACGCAGGACTAAAGAAAATCCCCCTCGGAGCGGAGGCTCGAGGGGGATTTTTGCGCCTGCCCGCGGAAAAACCTCTCCGTCACGCCTGCGGCGTGCCACTGCCCGGGTTGCGGCACCCAGCGTCTGCTACGCTGTCGCTTGCATCCTGCTGGCCGCTGCCCCAACAGCTCCTCCCTGTTTCCGCCGCTGGCGGCGGTCGTCGCCGTTGCCCCTATCGAGGGGAGGCCTTGGCATACCGGAAAGCCTTGCCTCCCCCTACAAGGGGAGCTGTCTGCGAAGCAGACTGAGAGGTTGTACGGAGGAGAGCCTGCCTGCGAGAGGGTAAACCTGCGTGAAAGGCCCTGAAACCTGCGTGAATCACACTTGCGGGGGGCGGCGAGGCAAGCTATAATAGAGTTACCGAAACACATCACACGAATGGAGGTAACGACCATGAAACGGAAAAAATTCCTTGCCCTCGCCCTCGCGGGCGTGATGACCGCAGCGACCCTCACCGCCTGCGCACCGCTGGAGGACCTCTACGACTGGTTCTTTGGCAGCGGGAGCAGCAAAGCTTCCCACGGCAGCCAAGAGGGCGTTGTGAAGGAGTCTGATGTGCTTGAAAATCAGCTTCGGACGCGATTCGGACTTTCTGAAACTACAGCAAGCGACAGGGCAAAGCAGACGCTTGAGGAGGTAGCAGAAAAATTTGACGCGACATGGCTCACCGAGAACAGGATGAACGAAACGGCTAAAGACGCGCTCGTCCCTATCACACAGGACAAATTGCAGGAAGGTCAGGAATTGTGGGTAGACGTGATAGAACTGACTCCCTCCGGCGAAACAGCGTTTGATACTTCAGGTGACAGAAAAATTTATCTGGATGAATATAAGTATGTGCCGCCTGTTTCTGGTTATTCTTACCATAACTGTTATCTGGTGTTTTATTCTAACTTAGAATATCAATTGACATTCTACAATAAAGATGGCGTTGAACTATATGCTGGTACATTCCAGAAAAACGGAAAAAAATACGCCACAATGGTTACAATTTGGAAATGCAGCTGATGCAAGCCCTGCTTTACACACCCTTTTCCGGAAAGAAAGCTTTTCCCCCTCGGAGCGGGCTAGCCCTCTCCGTCATTGCTTCGCAATGCCACCTCTCCCATAGGGAGAGGCACTGGCGTGCCGGGCAACTCTGCGCTGGACGCCGGAAGCTCAATATGGCATAAAATATAGTGCCCTGCTACAGAGGGCAGCAGCTTCGGGACAATATCCCTTGTCAAGCTGCTGTGAACCTCTATAGCAGGGCACTACTGTTTCCGATAAAATAAAACTTTGCTCGTCCCGCTCAGGGCTACCCGACACGCCAGTGGCTCCCCCTTTGGGGGAGCTGTCACCGAAGGTGACTGAGAGGGCTAGCCCGCTGCCCGAGAGCCTTTTCACCTGCACGATACGGCTCCACTGCGGTGGAACAAGTGGCGAAGTCCCTATAAATTAAACGATACATCATTAAATATTAGTTGTTCGCCAACGTGGCGAAGTTCCCCCGATTGGCGAAGTACCTATTTCGCCAGCTGGGCACAAGTTCGCCACCTTGGCGAAGTTTGTTTTATGGCGTTGGTACGCTGATATTTTGGAACTTCGCCAGATAACCTGCATGGCTCGGAGGTGCAGCTCCGTCATACCGCCCTTCCTGCCCGCATACACTTTCCCAAGAGCAAGGACAGGAAAGGAGCATCACCATGGAGCTGAAAGTGTTCCGGGACGTTCTGCCTGCGGCGGGTGCGGACTGCACGGCCAAGGCAGAGCTGCCCCTTGAGACCGAACTTCTCATCTCGGACTATCTGCCGCCGGTGCAGCGCATCGTCAAGTGCTTCGCGCAGCCGGTGGTGCTGCAAAAGCAGCTGGCCCCCGGGCGGCTGACGCTGGAAGGGTATCTGCGCTGCACCGTCTATTATCAGGGCGAAGAGGGGGCGGGCCTGTGCCAGACCGAGCAGAAGCTGCCCTTCACCAAGACCCTCGAGCTGCCCAGCTTCGGGGCCACCGCGTGGACGGCCTGCGTCGAGGGCCAGACCGAGTACCTCAACTGCCGGGCCGTCAACTCCCGCCGCATCGAGGTGCGGGGGGCCTATGGGCTGGTGGTGAGCGTCCACGCCCAGCTGTCCACCGAGGTCATCACGGCCCTCAGCGAGGGGGGCATCGAGCAGAAGCTGACGACCCTTGGGGGCGTGCGGCGGGCCGCCACCCTCGAAAAGCTCGTCACCATCGAGGGGGCGCTGACCTTCCCCAAGCCCCCCGCCGCCATCCTCGACATCACCGGCACCGCCGAGGTGAGGGAGCTGAAGCGGATGCAGGGCAAGGCCGTGGCGAAGGGAACTCTCCACGCCCTCTGCGCGTGGCGGGCCGAGGGGGACGCCGCCCTCCTGAGCCAGACCGCCGAGCTGCCCTTCCATCAGATCGTGGATGTGGAGGGGTTGAGCGAGGACTGCCAGTGCCTGTGCACCCTTGTGCCGGTGGGCTTTGCCGCCGCCGAGGGGGAGACCGCCGAGGACGGCAGTGCCTCCACCACCCTGACGGCCACCGCCCTGCTCCGGCTGAGCGGCTGGCGCCCCTACCAGCTCCAATGCGTGGCCGACGCCTTTTCCACCCGCTTCGCCGCCGAGGTGACGCCCCAGACCATCGCCACCGAGGGGCTGCTCTGTACGCTGGATGAGACGACGGTGCTGCGGGGGTCCGGGCCGCTGCCCGATGCGGGCGCGCACATTCTGGCCTGTTTTGCCTCTTTCGGGCCGGTGAGCCTGACGCGGGGCGAGGGGAGGGCCGCGCTGACGGCCCGGGCCGTGGTGTCGGCTTTCGCCGAAAACACCCTCGGGGAGATCGAGTGCTACGAAAAGGCGCTGGACTACGCCCTGCCCCTGCCCGCCGACCTCCCGCCCGACGCCCAAGCCTACCCTGAGTGCTGGCTGACGGTGCAGGATGTGCAGTGCACCAGCGCGGGCGGTGCGCTGGAGGTGTCCCTCACCGTCCGGGCCGAGGGCGCAGTGCTGGTGCGGCAGACGTGGCCGATGGTGGGCGGGGTGGAGCTGGGCGACCCGCTGGCCCCCGCCGACCCCGAGGTGTCGCTGCGCATCTGCTACGCGCAGGCGGGGGAGGAGCTTTTCGCCATCGCCAAGCGCTACCACGTCTCGCCGGGCCAGATGCTCGCCGCCAACGACCTGCCCGACGGCACAGAGCGCCTCGATGAGGCCCAAAGACTGCTGGTGCCGGGGGTGTAGGGGGAACGGGAGAAGTACGACTTATGACGAAAAGAGGGAGAAAAACTTCGAAAACATCTACCGTTTCCGCCGCTGGTCTGCTATAATTTTCTATGCTTGTTACAAAACCCGGAAGTGAAGCAAAGGAGCTAGGATATGATAAAGAGCGCTGAACTGGAAAATTCGGCATATGATTTCGAGGCGAAGATGCCGCTGCGCCACGCCGTCCCGCTGGGCCTGCAGCACGTTTTCGCCATGTTCGTGGGCAACCTCACCCCGCTGCTCATCATCACCAGCGCCTGCGGCATCGCAGGCGGTGAGTTTGCAGACCTGCAGGTGAGCCTGCTGCAGAACGCCATGTTCGTGGCGGGCATCGTCACGCTGGTGCAGCTGTACGGCCTTGGCCCGGTCGGCGGCAAGGTGCCCATCATCATGGGCACCAGCTCGGGCTTCCTCGGCGTCTTCAACAGCGTCGCGGCCACCATGGGCGGCGGCGTCACGGCCTACGGCGCCATGATGGGCGCATCCATTCTGGGCGGCCTGTTCGAGAGCGTGCTGGGCGTCTTCCTCAAGCCCCTGCGCAAGCTCTTCCCCCCGGTGGTCACGGGCACGGTGGTGCTGTCCATCGGTCTGTCCCTGATCTCCGTGGGCGTCAACTCCTTCGGCGGCGGCAACGCGGCCAAGGACTTCGGCTCGGTGGAGAACCTGCTGCTGGCCCTCTTCGTGCTGGTGGTCATCCTCTTCTTCAAGCACTGGACGAAGGGCTTCCTCAGCTCCTCCTCCATCCTCGTGGGCATCGTCGCGGGCTATCTGGCCGCCATCGTCATGGGCTTCGTCCTGCCCACCACCGGCGTCACCGCCGAGGGCGTGGAGTTCACCAAGGCATGGGTGCTGAACTGGCACAAGGTCGCCGAGGCCAGCTGGTTCGCTATCCCGAAGCTGGTGCCCGTCAAGATCGTCTTTGACCTCCGCGCTATCCTGCCCGTCATCATCATGTTCATCGTCACCGCTGTGGAGACGGTGGGCGACATCTCGGGCGTCATGGAGGGCGGCATGGGCCGTGAGGCCACCGATAAGGAGCTGTCCGGCGGCATCATCTGCGACGGCCTCGGCTCCACCGTGGCCGCCTGCTTCGGCGTCCTGCCCAACACCTCCTTCAGCCAGAACGTGGGCCTCGTGGCTATGACCAAGGTGGTCAACCGTGGCGCACTGGCCACCGGCGCCATCTTCCTGATGCTCTGCGGCCTCATCCCCAAGCTGGGCGCACTCATCTCCATCATGCCGCAGGCCGTTCTGGGCGGCGCAGCCGTCATGATGTTCTCCTCCATCGTGGTGTCCGGCATCCAGCTCATCACCAAGGAGAAGATGACCCCCCGCACCCTGACCATCGTTTCCGTCGCGCTGGGCGTGGGCTACGGCATGGGTGCCAACGCCAGCATCCTCGCCAACACCCCCCAGTTCGTCCAGCTCATCTGCGGCGAGAGCGGCATCGTGCCCGCCGCCTTTGTGGCGATCATTCTCAACTGCCTGCTGCCGCGGGAGGAGAAGTAACGCTTTCTCTGGAACATAGCAAAGCCCCCTTTCGGAACGCTCCGAAAGGGGGCTTTGTTTGTCACCGGACGGCCTGCTTCAGCCGCGCCAGATCGTCGGCATCCGGGTGAGAGAGGGCCTTGTCGAAATTCTCGATCAGCATATCCAGATTCGGCATATGGATGGGCTGCTTCTTCATCGCTTCGTACCGCTGGCGGACCGACAGCGGCATCTTGCCCTGACACATGAAGCTGCCGATGAGGGTGTTGCTGCGGTCGAGAGACTTTTGGACGGTCTTTAAGATCTTGTTGAAATAGCCCTCGCTGCCGCCAAAGCCCGCTGTGCCGAAGAGAAAGACCTTCTTTCCGTGCAGCTGTTCCAGAAATTCCAGAATAGCGGCGTCGGCGGTGCCTTTGTCCGTCCAGAAGCCCACATAGAGGGTGTCGGCGTCCAGAGCGGCGGGGTCCGGAGCGCCGAAATAAGAGCAGGCGTCCTGCGGCAGACTGTCGTGGAGGGTGTCTGCCAATAATTTCGTGTTGCCTGTTTTGCTGCTGAATACGATGGCGTAGCGCATAGCTTCTCCTTTGGAGCCGTTGGCTCTCTGAAATGATGATGGTACGGGCGGCTCAGGCTTCTTTCGCCCGCAGCGCATCGTAGATGCAGCGGGTGCCCTGATGGGCCATCAGCCCGCCCAGACACTTTTTGTTGCAGCGGACACAGCGGTGGATCTGTGCCGCCTGCCCATTTTTCAATTTGTTCACCAAGTCCGGGTCAGCCAGAAGCGGACGGCTCATGGCAGCGCACTGGATGCGCCCGCTGGCGAGCTGCTGCTCCACGAAATCGGGGTCGTTCAGGCCGCCGACCCCGCAGAGGGGCAGGGCGGTATACTGCCGCACCTCGTCGCAGAACTTGAGGAAGCACCCCGGCTGACCGAAATAGGGATGGCTGGCCGGGGGGATGGTGTTCTCCAGGGCCGAGTGGTTCGCCAGCGTCACATGGAAGCTGGTGACGCCCGCCTGCTCCAGCAGCGGGACGAAGACCGAAAGCTCTTCTTCCGCCACACCGGCGTTGCCGAAGTGCGGGTCCTCCTGCCGGACGGCCAGCTTGTAATCAATGGGCATCCCCGGGACAGCCGCCCGGACGGCCCGGACGGCCTCCACCGCAAAGCGGGCGCGGTTCTCTGCGCTGCCGCCGTATTCGTCGGTGCGATGGTTGAAGAGAGCGGAGCTGAAGCTGCCGCACATCCGGTCGCCGTGCACCTGCACCATGTCGAAGCCCGCCTGTCTGGCCAGCAGGGCGGCTTTCCCGAAGCCGTCGAGGATGGTCTGGAGCTTGCGCTTGGGCAGCTTGGTGATGTAGGGGCCGACGGCATCGTTCAGCTTCTCCCGCAGCTGGTCGGGGGTGAGCTTCTTCGTCAGGAGGGCGGGAAGGTACTTGAGCATCGCCAGCAGGTCGGAGTCGCTCTGGTGGAGCTGGGCGCAGAGCTTGCAGTCTGCGGCGTGGGCGATCTCTGCGAGCTGCTGATAAAAGGCAAAGCCCTTGGCATCGAAGAGCGACTTCTCAAACCTGCTTTTGCCCACCGGGACATCCCCGACGATGATCATGGCGCAGCCGCCCTCGGCGAGTGCACGGTATTTTGCAAGGGTCTCCTCGTCCGACAGGCCGAAGGTAGTGGGCGCAAAAAGAATGCGGTTCTTCAGCCGCAGCCCGCCGTAATCGACGGGGCTTAAAATCGTTTCGTACATCGTTTCACCCTTTCTTTTTTGCTGCTTTTTGCAGGAGGGCCAGCAGCTGCTGCCGCTCCGGGGCCGTCAGCCCGCTCAGCGCCTCCGCGTCCCAGTCGGCAAAGACCCGGTGACAGACCATAAAGGCCTGTTCGCCCTGCGAAGTCAGCCGCAGACGGTAGCTGCGTCCCAGCTTTTCCCTCGTCAGAAAGCCGTCCTCGACCAGCTTGACAAGGCTGCGCTGGGAGTGTCCCCAGTCCAGATGCAGCTCCTTGGTCAGCTCCGAGGGGGTGCAGTCCGGGTGCTTTCCGACATAGAGGATGAAATACATCTGCCCGAAGTTCAGGCCCAGCTCCTGCAGGCGCTGGCTCGTATAAGCGGCGAAGGCTCTGTGCAGGGTCAGGATGCGGGAGGATACGGTATAAGGCTCCATGTGCTCAGCTCGCTTTCTTCTCTAAGATGGAATGCAGTATAGCACATGAACTTGACAAAGTCAAGTAATGCGGCATCAAAAATCGCCGGGGGTGCTGTCGGGCAGCTCCCGGCGATCTTGTACAGCGATATTCCGGCGCGAAGACCGTTTTTTACAGCTCCGCCAGAGCGCGCTTGAGGTTCTGGGCGATCTGGTCGGGGCAGCTGGTGGGACGGGGGCCGCAGGTCGTGCCCTCCATCCGGGCGATGGCGTCCTCCGCCTTCATGCCCTTGAGCAGGCGGCTGATGCCCTTCAGGTTGCCGTTGCAGCCGCCGACGACTTCGATGGACTCGATGGTGTGGTCATCGTTCAGCACGATGTGGGTCTCTTTGGAGCAGGTGCCCTTGTTGGGGTAGCTGAAAGACTTGCTCATATTCATACATCCTCTCTCTATGGCCGATTGACAGTCGTATTATACACCCGCAGGGCAGAAAATGTCAATGTGACCCGGTCACAGTGTGCCGCCCCGGCGCTGGCGGGCCAGCGCTTCCACCCGGGCGATCTGGTCGTCGGCGGTGACGCAGGCCCCCACAGGGTGGGGCTTGCCGTGGTTTGCGCCGTGGAAGTCGCTGCCGCCGGTGACGATGAGGCCGTGGGCCGCGCAGAGAGCGGCGCACTCGGCCCTGTCCTCGGGGCTGTTGCGGGGATGGTCCACCTCGATGCCGTCGATGGCCCCTTCGGCCACCAGCTCCCGCACAAGGGGCATACTCTTGTACACCGTCGGGTGGGCGAACACCACCACCGCCCCGGAGGCTCTGGCTGTGGCCAGCACCTCCCGCACCGGCGGGTAGGCGGGGGAGTGGAGGCATCTGCCCCGAGGCTCCCAGCCGAACAGCTCATGGTACAGCCCGGTGTAGATGCCGTCGCACAGGCCCAGCTGCTGCAGCGCCTGCATGATGCCGCTCTTGAAGAGGACGCCGCTGTCCTGCGCGTACTCCAGCGCCTGCTCGGTGCGGAACTGGGGGTAGAGCGCCTCGATCTCCCGGCAGCTCTGCAAGGCGCACTCGTTGCGGCGCTGGCGCATGATGTCGCAGTGCCGCCGCAGGGCGGGGCTGTCGGGGTCGGGCCAGAAGGCCAGAATGTGGACGCGGTGGCTCCGTTGGAAGTCGTAGCCGGTCAGCTCGGCGGCGGGGATAAGCCGCACGCCGTCCTGCACCGGGTGGTCGTAGGCGTACTGTGCGCTGAGGATGGTGTCGTGGTCCGAGAGGGCCAGAGCGCTCAGGCCCAGCCGCGCTGCCATCAGGGGCAGACGGTGGATGGGCACAGAGCCGTCAGAGCAGGTGGAATGGGTGTGAAGATCGCCAGCCATAGTTTCTATTCCCTCGATTTGCGTGTGATTTTTCTACGCCCATAGTGTAGCACAAAACGAATCGGGGGACAAGAGCGCCTCAGCCCACGGTGAGGCTGGAAGCGGTGAGCCGGTGGGTCAGGACAGCCTCGGCGTCCTCGCCGCCCATGGCCAGCAGCTCGTCCACCGAGAGGGTGGTGGAGCAGAGGATGGTCTGGAAGGTGATGGTGTCGATGCCCTCAGCCCGCAGCTGACGCAGGGTGGCCAGCGAGGCCCGGAGGGAGGCCGTGAACCGCCCGACGCGGAGGGAGAGGACGTTGTTGCCCCGGATGCTGGTGTAGGAGATGCGCTGGCCGTCCTTGTCGGTGACGACGAGGCCCGGGAAGACCGACTCCTGCACAGAGGCGTCCGCAGAGCCGCCGCCGGAAGAAGTCTCCGTGACAGACACTTTGTCGCCGGGGAGAGAAATATCGTTGCCCTCGGAGTCGTAACGGGTGATGGAGCTGCCCTCAGCAAGGCCGGAGAACTTCTGCTCGCCGTTCCTGTCGCCGATGGCGGCATTGCCCTCGCCCGCCTTGGCAACGATGGTCACTTTGCCCTCAAGGGTGATGTTTGCCTTGGCGTCGCCGACGCCGCTGCCGATGCCTGCGCCGCCGGGAATTTTTTCCTTAGTCTCTTCAGCTATACTGGATTCACCGCCGGTCGCGGTCACATTGGGCGCGCCGCTCTCATTGCTCTTGATGGTGATTTGGCTGCCGTTGCCGTCTTCGTCGTTTTCTGCACCGTACCCGCCGCCAACACCAGCAGAACCTACGCCGCCGGTGGCATTGACCATGGTATTTCCTTCGATGGTCACATCACCCAGTCCGGCATAGCCGCCGCCAATGCCTGCGCCTGCTTCGCCGCCGGTCGCAGTTACAGTAGAGTCATCTTTGATGACCACGGTTCCAGAAGCGCCGTTGCCGCCGCCGATACCAGAACCGGTAATGCCGCCTTGAGCATTTTCGATTTTCGCATTGCCGGAGATGGTTACGTCACCATTTCCGCCGCCACCGCCGCCGATACCTGCGCCAAAAGCGCCTCCGGTGGCGTTTTTGATGACAGCATCACCAGTTATCTTAATATTGGCGTCGCCCCAAGTGCCGCCGCCAATGCCAGCAGAGAGATCACCGCCTGCGGCAGTGATGGTGCCGCCGCTTATTTCAATGTCCGCGTTACCGGCATTACTGCTCATGTTTCCCTGACCGCCGCCGATACCGGCTCCGTCTTCACCAGTAGCAGTAATCGTGCCGCCAGTGATGGTGACTTGACCGGCTTTTGCACTACCGCCGCCAATACCAGCACCAAAGTATCCACCCGTTGCGGTCAGACTGCCAGCTTTATCGTTGTCGTCCTGAATGGTCAGCTTGCCACTGGTCACATTTCCTTCGCCGTCTACGGTCTGGTTGTGCTCAAGACCGGCGTGTCTGTCGCCGCCCTTCAGCTCGTTGTCGCCATCCAGCTCGATATTGGTATCGCCCTTGCCGGTCACGCTCACGGCGGCTTCGCTCCCTCTGCTGGCGTCGATGTTCAAATCCTTGAGCGTGACCTCAACCTTATCGTCCTTATCTTCGGCCTCGATGGTCACGGTGTTGGAAGAAGCGGTGTCCTTATCCTTGCTGGAGATGATGGTGCCGGTGTCTTCCACCTCCGGATTCTCCCCTTGTGAGACTTTGTTTGTCCCTTCGGTGTCGCCCGCCTTCACGGTGATGTCACCTTCTTCGATGTACCATGTCTTGGCAAAAGCCGGGGCGGTCAAGGTGGTGAGCATCGCGGCAGTCAGGATAAACGCCGCTGCCCGCTGAGAGGCCGGACGGGGTGAATCAATACCACCCCCCCGTAT
>OHTV01000084.1_pt1 | contig 65486 bp, 41 predicted proteins | sample 1579041 | NCBI WGS metagenome assembly OHTV01 (sample SAMEA3879583, study PRJEB24766) | human gut metagenome | biome: human-associated habitat; feature: feces | place: USA | collected 1985/1987
CCCCGACAGCCACCGCGAAGGATCCGGAGATCTCTTCGCGGCTGCCATCGGAGTTTATCGGAATTTCCCGTCCGTCGGAGCATTTTATGAAAGTACCGCCGACGTCAAGGAGCAGAATATCCTTCAACATTCTTCAATAACTTGTGTTTTTTAAAGAACGACATCCTGATAACCATCCCTCAGCATGGTCTTGTGGACCATCACCGGTTCCTTGCCGAGATTTTCAATCACATATTCTCCCATATCGGCAGGTACGCACACGATGTCGAGGTAGTCCATGTCGTAGAACCTCTCCGGATGTGCCTTGCTGCGCACACGTACGTGGTCGCCATCGACAAGAGCAAGCACATGGAATCTTTCACCCTTTGTATCCTGAGGGCACTCTTTTTCAAAGTCCAGACGTCTCAGACTGAAGTACAGCTGTTGGTTCTCACCGAGAATCAGCTCTTTCCAGCCGTCGCCGGATTCTGCGACACGTGGCTGCTGCACGATGTAGTCAGGGCTGTTGGGATCGTGAATTACGGACGTGCGGCGGTTCTGTGCTACATTTTCTTCTCCGAGACGGGTGTGGATAGGCCTTTGCTTGCCGTCGAAGTCCAGGCGGAGATAGTCATACATCTTGTACGTGTAGGAACCGATGGTGAGCGAGCCTATTTCGAGAATTACCTGGTTGCGTCCACTGGAGTGGATTGTTCCGGCCGGAAGCATTACCTGAAGGCCCGGTTTGGACTCTTCATAGCTGACATATTTCATATAGTCGCATGGTGTGTGCTTAGTGTCGGCAGCCTCTATTTCGCGGAAGAACTGTGGAATGTCCGCGTCGTCACGGAAGCCGATGAATGTCTTGGCATCGTGTCCGGTTACGCACACATAATAACTCTCGTCCTGTCGGCCGAATTCTCCGTAATGTTCACGGTTGTAGGCTGAGCCTGAGTGACACTGGATGGACATGTTTCCAGTCGAATGGTAACTGTCATCATAATTGAATCGGATCGGGAAATATCCGTGGAATTTCTCTACGGCATCCTTGCTCATGAGACTCTCTCCCTCGCGGCAGACAAATGAGCAGAAGTTTATGTCAAGTTTTTTGGAACCGGCTTCTACGACTACGCTGACCTCCATCGGTATGAAGTCGAAAACCCACGCTGCGTTGCGCATCTGCTCAGGGAGATTACGGTGTCTCTTCATGTAGGAGCCTCCCCACACGCCTTCAATGTAGCATGGTTTGGCACGGAACGGATATTTCACGAGTCGGGCGCAGATATCGGCGAAGGCCTCGTAAGTCAGCATCTGAATGTTTTGAGGATCATCGCTGAGGAACCAGAAATCAGGAACATTGTCCTGAAGGAGTTCGCGCCGGCTGCAGACTGCCATCTCGAAGTCGCAGTAGTAGCAGCGGCGGATAACGCGGTTGATGATGTCAGGACGCTTCTTTCCGATATTTACATACTCTCCGCGGCGTATTCTGAGAATGGATGTCTTCGGTGTAAGGTCAAAGAAACATTTTGTGTCATAGAGAGGCCTGAAGCGCGGAATCAATGTTCCGTAACCATAGACTGCGATGACCTTGCCTGCACCCTTCTTGAGTGTGGACACTTTTTCCTCGAACGCCTGTGTTTTCTGTTCGTCAAGCATTCCTTCGTATCCGCCCTTGTAAATCTTTCCGTAGAGCAGTGTAGGGTCGATTTTCTTGTCCCATATGAGCAGCGGATCTATCATTGCGTCGATTTCCTTTCCGCTCTTGAAGCACTCTGCATTGGCATCGACACTTTCGAATTCAATCCCGGCAGCGGCGCATTCACGTGCGAGCAGATTGATGAAAACGGTCCAGTCGGAGGTGGCATATCCGTCGAATGCTATGATTTGGTTTTCTGTGCGTGCCTTTTCGATTACCGGTGCAGCAAATTTCTTCGCCACAGCTGGCGTTCCACCATCCGTGATTGATGAAATTGTCTTTTCTGATAGTTCCGGACGGTTCACCGGTTTAGGATCATCGAACGGAAACGGGTTGTACATAAAACTCATATATTCCTGTATTTTAATGTGTTAAATCTTGTTTTGAATGGTATATCCTTATCATTCCGAGATATTAGGATGGCGTATGACTATAGTATATCGTAGAATTCGAATCCCATGATTTCGGCGAACTCACCGAGTTCTTTTCTCCAGTCCCCGTCAGTAATGGCGTAGTGCTGTGTAACGCCGATTTTCAGAATCCGTTCAAACAGATCTTTGACAGGAACCTCTGGCCGGAATATGCTGTGAGAGTAGGTCGCGAGAATATGGTCTCCGGGAAGAGACTCTGCCATAAAGCAGACCATCTTGTAGTGTCCGTCTTCCTCGAAGATACCCGTCACTGTCTTCTTGCCCGGACTGAAGCGGTACCAGCCGAATGGTGCTCCGGCATATTTGTATTTCGTCTTGGCGAAACGTACATCTTTGGCAATCAATACATTGTCCTGCCATTTAGGGTCGGTGTGGTCGTTGGGGCCCGCATGGCCTCCTGCAAATGTCCCGAAGTCGTCCTCTATGTGGAAAGGTTCGATGAAGTTCACGTGACCCTTTGAAATCAGTTTCAGGACGTAAGTGGCAAGTCCTGCGCCCATGTCCGCTTCCGGTACGAGCACAGAAAGATTCTCATTGAACCAGTCATGATAGAAGCCTGCACGGCATCCGCTCACTTTGAAAGTGGATGGATCAATGTCATTATATACCATGACATCGATGTCCCGCTCTTGTGCCATCTTCTTCAGCGCAAGCGAAGCCCTGACGCAGCCTATGAACTTTTCCTTCTCTACATCATCCATCATCCGGTAGCGTCCAGTGAGGCTGTCGGCATATTCCGTTACTTCCTTATCCGTCAGTGAATCAAGCGTTTCATTGTAGTCAGACGATGGAAGGTAGTGAATTTCAGGGCCGATCTTCGTGAACAGGTCGTAATTGTCAATGTAGGTTGACCACATAGCCTCGTTCATATTTGCCATAAGGCCTACATTTGAGTGCCGGAGCACTGTTCTTGCGTAAGCGGCACGAGAGAAGGAGCGGATCTCTTCCGTAATCTGGGGTCTCGTGCCCATGACGATCTTCACTCCTTTTCTATGGCTGCGCCTGATGGAGCCTGAGGCTTCGAGTGATCCTACTAGAGTGCCGCTGCACAGGTATTCCACGAAATCATCCTCGTCCAATGTCGTTTCGAATGCCATTCTCTCTTTTGCGATGTTTGTGAAGAGAATAGGAATGTCGGGACAGTCACGAAGAAACCTTATCCATGCGAAATCCTCGCTCCATGAGAGAAATTCGGCAATTATGAAATCGACCTTTGCATTGTAGTAAGCGTCCATCGCCTTTTCCGCATCTTCCCGTTCATATACAATCCCGGGAAATGTGACATCAAGGAAATCGAGGGTTGAGAGGATATGCTTGGCGACATCGTCCTTCTTCTGTCCGTATGAACCCTTTTTCGGGCCGGAAATGTTCTTGAAACGGGGAGACGCAATCAGCAGCAGTCCTGCACGGGGCTTCCGTATCTTTTCTGATAAATCCATCTTGATTATTATTTAGTAGCGTTTTTCTGGTGTGGGCATCAGCCCTGTTGTGAGTGGCAAGTTCAGCGGTTTCCCTTGTTCTTGTCGTAGTCTTTCCGGTAGAGTTTGAAAGCCACGACCAGCATTATGATTCCGCACACAAGCCAAATTGCGGCGAGTATCGGAAATGTCTCCTGCAGGCTTCCGAGACTGTCCTTCAGAGCTCCGAGAACGACCGGAGCGAGCGCACCGACGGCAAATCCGGTGGTGATCATTGCGCTTGAGCACGAAGCGTGCAGGTGGGGAGGAGTCACGTCATATAGTACGGCGTAGGTGTTCGCGTCGAACACTGCACGGAAGAATCCCCATCCGGCGAAGCATGCGTATAGGGTCCAAAGTGTGGCACTGTGTCCGATTATGAAGAGAGGAACGGCGCCGAGAATCAGTCCTAAGGCCTGAAGCACCATCCTTTGTTCAGGTGAACGTGCTGCGAGCCTGTCGGATAGGGAGCCTGCCAGTAGCACACCTGCGAATGCTGCCACGTAGGTCCAGAACATTGAGTTGAAACCTGCAGAGGCCTGACTGAGACCACATTCGTCCTGGAGATAGGCCGGCATCCATGTCATGTAGCCAGTTATTACGAAGATGAGGCCTGAAAAGCCTAAAGTCAGAAATGCGGCAGTAGGGGTAGTGAACACTGTTCTGAATCCATCCAGTATGCCAGGCTTGTTTTCTTCCCGGCTCTTTTTCTCTTCTTCACTGAGCGGCTTGTCTTTAAGTCTTAATGCCATCAGCAGTCCCCAGACTATTCCGGCTGCGCCGAAGATAATGAAGGAATATTTCCATCCTTCCCCCGGATTAAGCATGTCGAATTTGTCTGCGATGAACCCGGCTAGCCATCCGGCAAGAATTACCCCTATATAATAGGCTGTCTGATGGATGGACATTGCCCGGGCACGAGTGTCCGTGTGATATTGTCCGAGCAAAGAATAGTTGGCAGGGCCGAAAAACGCCTCCCCGCCGCCGGTCGCAATACTACGCGTGATTACGAGCATAATGACACTGTTGGCAATTCCTGTGAACATCGTCGCGGCACTCCAGAACAGAATGGAGAAGGTTACCACCCATTTGCGGCTGAAACGGTCCCCCATCCATCCTCCGAGCGGTACCATGAATGCGTAGAACAAGTTGAACAGCGTCGCTATGAGGCCTACGGATGTGTCGGTGAGATTCAGTGCTTCGCGTATCGACGGAAGCACGGTGTTGAATACTTGGCGGTCTCCTTGGTTGAGCAGGTAAGCCATCCACAACAGGAGCAGAACCTCCCATTTGACCCATCCTGCTTCTTTCCTTGCAGTGTTTCTTTTCATCAGATGTGGTATTTTGTTTTGTCGTCATCCAGTGACGACCGGAATAGTAGTGCAAAGTTACAAAACTTTTTGAAAACACCACACTATACCACACCTAATTATTTAAGTATTTTTATTGGAAACTATCTCACCTCTTCCATGCGATAGAGGTTGTATCCTTTTATTTGTACCACAATCAGATGTAGCGTTGCCTTCCCGCTAAGATTCTTTACTGCTTTTCCGTAGGCATAGCCTCTGATTTGCTCCTCGGCCTCGAACCACTGCTTCCGTGCTTCTTCCTCTGTCGCATCTGGCTTGAGATATTTCAGTTCGACTATGTAGGCGTGTGCTGTCGTGGAGCAGCGGTTGAAGTCCGGCATCATGAAGAAGTCGCAGTATCCGTGGTTTAGTTCAACTTCGGGATTAGTGAGATAATAAGGATTTAGGCTGAAATACGCCGTCATGAACCCCTGAATGTTTCTCTCTCCCTCTATGAGGCTGCGTACTGAGGTGGTGTCGTGGTACTGCTGACAGATGTATTCCATCATCGGACGCCAGTCTCCGTCGAGGGCTGCAGCATCGAATGTTTCATACAGTTTCGACATATTGACTTGAAGTATCTTGTTGTATTCGATAACAAGGTACTCGTAGAACTGTTTGCGGACATTATTGTTCGGGATGCTCAATATAGTGTTCACTCCGCGTGTGCCTCCGATTGTCAGCAGGCCATAGTAGTAGAGCAGGCTCTTGAACATGTCCGGTTCAATCAGTTTGTGTGCTGGGAAAGACGCTTGAACTTCACCGAGAGTGAAACCGTTCTGCGCAACCTCCAGAAGTACGCTCTTGCGGTTTCCGTCCAGTTGGTCGAGACGGATGAGTTTGTTGAGTTTGTTGTAGTCAGTCGCTGTGTTGCGGTCCAGCATTTCTTCTGGGGCCTCCCCGCGGCTGATGTAGTGGCGAAGATAGTAACTGACCATGTCGGTATTGTACATCTTCGGGTCTGTGTTAAGAGACTTCGCAGAAAAGCAGTACCCGTCATACCATGGTTTCATCTCTGCAATCAGCGCGTCCTCATCTGCCTTGAGTGCATCTACATTCTGATAGTACCGGATCATCTCCCTCACCTCTGTCTCGCTGAATCCAAGCATCATGTTGAAATCAGGGTCAAGGGTGAGCGAAGTTGCGATATTATAGCCGCTCGTCACGTCATCCATAGTGACAGGACTTACTCCCATCATGAGAATGCGGTCGAACATTCCTTTATACTGCTTGAAAACGCTCCGGTAGAATCCCTCGGCGTGTGTCATTGCATGATATACCTGTTCTCCCTTGACGTTGAGCACCACGTTTGTGAAATTGTCGTACTCATCGACGATCAGGTAGAGCTTTCGCTTCATTCTCTTGGCGTAGAGGTCAATGACGTTCAATTTGCCGACAAAAGTCTTCTGTTTGAGAACTTCTGACAGATACTCAGGCGGATAGAAAGCCTCATATCTTCTCGCGAAGTCCTCAGCAACGGCGCTGCAATAGACATCGAAGTTCTGCGACAAAGTATCTATGTCCCCACCTACCCTGGAAAAGTCCAGATACAGCACCTGGAACTCTCCCATAAGGGGCGTCGGATTTTGTTCTATCCAAAGTCCCGAATACAGACTGCTGAAATTGTCTTTTTCCAGAATGTCGTAATAGTATCTCATCATTGACAGGAAGAGGCTCTTTCCGAAGCGTCTCGGCCTGATGAAGAAAAGGAAGTTTCCGGCAGTCTCCATTTTCGGGAGATACATTGTCTTGTCCGCATAATACTTGTCTTCCCTGCGAACCTGAGCGAAATCGGAAATCCCGTAAGGTATTAGTCTGTATGATGCCATATCAGTAAATTATTACAACAGAAGACAAAAATACGAAAAATCAGTTATATTGAGACGGTCGTTGAAACCAAAGGCTCATGAATGATTGTCTAGAATGATGCGCGGCGGGTCATACGGAAATCACAGTGGCGTTTGGTCATGGTGTGACTGAGAATCATCTCGCCGGCGAGGCGTCCCATCTGTGCGAAATCGGTGGATACTGTGGTGAGGCCGTTGAGGATAATCTCGCAGAAAGGCGACTCGTTGTAGGAAATCAGACCTATGTCCTTGCCGACTTCAAGTTTCTTCTCCTTGGCAATTCGAACGAGCTCTATGAGATCCAAGTCATACTGTCCGGCCAGGAGAAGATAGACCTCGCCTTTTTGCACCGTGTCACGGCTCACCTTGTCCGCGAATCTGACCTTTATGCCGTTTTCATCGCAAAAGCGTTCGACCCCTGTGCGGATGAATTTTGAATAGAGGCTTGACGGGAGAGTTATCACATTGATCCGTTTGTAATTTTTCAATGTATCCAGACCTTCGGAAAGCCCCTTGGCAGTGTCGCTCTCCCAGTCCTGATAGACCGCTCCGTAGTTTCCATGAATCTGTTTCATCCAGTTGTCGAGCATGAGCAACTTGCGGTTGGGAATTTTCCTCAGAAGAGAGCAAACCTTCTTCTGTGTCAATGTGTCAAGTGGAAAGTGAGGTGTGATTACATAATAGTCGAAGTTGTCGAGGTTCTCGTTCAGAAAATATTCGAGCATATCGACGTTCTGCTCATGTAGGCATATCGTGATTTCCGCATTGTTGTCCAGTGCCTCCAGCATTGAGTTGAAAAGAATCTGCTTGTATGTGCTGAGTTTGTCGAATATTGCCAGCACCTTCAGTTTCTTCGCTCCTCCGTCTGCCCTGACATAGAACCCCTTTCCCTGCTTCGATTCTATCTTCCCATCGTCCCGCAGCACAATATATGCCTTTTTCGATGTCTCTTTCGAAATCTCGAGCATCTCTGCGAGTTCGTTCATTGACGGAAGAATATCCCCTTCCTTCAAAACCCTTGTCTCTATCATTGATTCTATCGCGTTGACAATCTGACGATATACGGGAATCAGAGATTTCTTGTCAATGTGTATGTCCATAATCAGTTAACTTTACTTGGAGGTGGTGTGTACAATACTTGCAAAGTTAAAAAAATATTATGAACTGCTGTTTTATATAAAAATCCATCCGGACCGTTTGGATGATTCGGATGGAAGATATAAACATGTGAGATTTTCTATTTCAATTTCTGACCCTCCGCCAGCTTGTTTCCTCCGCCGTCTGTAACATCGGTAGGGATAGATGCTTTGCATATAGCACCTCCCGGAATGGTGTTTGCCTCAGTGAAATCGCAGTCCTTGAGTGTCAACTTTCCCTTTGAATATACTCTGATGAGTCCTTCGCCTGTGACAGTGTTGTTTGAGAATACGCATCTTTCAAATGTAGCATTTGCAGATGTGCTGCCAGTTGAGCCAATTCGCATTATCCCATTTCCAACTTTATAATTGTTGTTGAACCGGCAGTTTACACAATAGACATTTTTTGATGCGCCAATCAATAGGCAAGTGCCTGCGTATACATCAAATTCTTTTTCTAGTACCCATTGATATGTGTCATTGAATCCGACACCATCAAAAAGTGTTTCTGTCCCAGTTGCAGTGCCATTGTAAACGAATAGTCGCGCATTGTCCTTATCTCCGTTCCTGTCTTTTCCAACGAAGGCCGTTGAGTGTTTGTTAATGTCGCGGTCTGTTGTCGTTACACCGGTCAGATTTGTCGGGTAACCACCATAAATCTTGAATCTTGTGTTGTCCTTTAATGGTATGGTGCCCGTTGACGGTTTTATGTTACCCTCAGTTATGAATATCACGTGATCAGTCAAGGCTGTTCCCTGAAGTTTACTTATAAGAGTCTGGAACGACCATGCGTTCTCCCACGAAAGCCCCTGTTTGTCTCCCGCTCCGTCCTTGGTGACAAACCTCTTGTTAGCGAATGGTGTGCTGCGGAGTTCACCGAGGTTCTTGATTGTCTTCCTCGGGGCGTCAAGGACATTGCTGGAAATGTTCTCGGCAAGGAGCGTGTTGTCAGCGGAGTAAATCTGCATCGAGAGTCCTGTCGTCTTTGCCGGAAGGATTGCTGCGTAGTATGTGCCAGGACCGCTTACGGAAACTTCCACATTAGGCTGGTAGTCAGGAACATCCTTTGAGGCAGTGTAGGAAGCATCAAGAATGCTCGCAGATATGTTGACCTTGCCGTTGAGCGGAGCTCCGTTGCCGCCGATGAAGACCTTAGCGGCAGTAGTATTCGCGTCAGCCACTTTGAACTTGAGAAGAGCACAGACATTCTTCAGGGCAATGGAGTTTTTCTCTCCGATTTCTCCTACCTCAATCGAGGCGTGCTCGAAATTACCGTCCTGTACCTTCGGAATAGTGACTGAGAACTTTCCGTCCTCTGTCAGTTCTGTTGGAATGTCGGACGGATAGACTGCCCATTTGAGGGTCTTTCCGGCCTTGACGGTAGCCTTGAATGTCGCTGTTTTTCCACCATCCTTTAGGTCTGCTTCAGAGAGAGCTTCCGTGGTAAAGTCTGAGCCATCTTCGCAGATAAGTTTCAGCATGTCTCCGACAGCCCAACTTACGCTGCCGGTCGTTTCATCAAGAATGGTTTTGGTCGAGATCTCAGCTGTTCCCTCGTTTTCCTGTGCCGCTGCGTCAGTCTCCGTCATAACTGGGTGCGCGGCTGTAAGTGTTATAGTAGTGTATTCCGGAGTGCTGTCGTCCGGCTCTGTCGGTGTTTCCGAGATTTCCTTCGCGCAGGAAACGATTGCGAGTGCTGATGCAAGTATCAGACTGAGGTTTGATAGACGGAAGTCTTTAGTTATGGTGTTCATTGTCATATTCAGTTTGTCGTTAATTACCATACAAATGTATCTTCACCCTCCCCCTCAATTGTGTAGCAGTCGTTGGCCACGCTATTGTACTGTTCGTTGCTGGCGGCGAAGCCGGCTTCTGGGGAGATTGTCAGGGCTGTCAGTACAGGAGACTGATATGAGTCAGTTTCGTGTAGTGCGGCGTCTGTTCGGATAGTTTCACCTTTCATATTTATAGTATTTATTAATTTCTTCCCTAAGCACCTGGAAACTCAGGTGTGGTGTAGTTGGGTACAAAGGTATGATTTATTTTTAAAAACAAAATAAATTTTGTGATTTTTTTAACTTTTAGTGTTGATGTTTTGGTAGGGCTGCAAAAAATCCAAATAATTTTGGAGAATTAGAAAAGAAAATTTTATCTTTGCAAAAAAGATAATACCACACTACACTACACCCAAACAAAAATAGATAATAACGAAAACAACAACTTGCCTCAGAAAGAGGATCCTTTATAGATTTCATAAAAACATAATTTGTTATGACACTGAATATCCAGACATCATTCTTGCGGGTTTCCGCTGCCGTTTTAACTCTTCTTTCCGCATTTTCTTCCTGTGCGAAGGCTGATGTGTCGAACGGGCAGTCGCCAGCCGACAATGGCTATATTGTCGTGACCGAATACGGAATCAGCAACGATGGCAGCGAAATAGGCAAAGAACTGAACCGTCTCGTCAAGGACGCTTACGGCAGTACACTCTATTTCCCGGCCGGAACATATAACCTGACCGAGCCGATAAAAACTCCTTATGACTATGCCAAGAATGTAAATCTTGTATTCGACAAGAATGCCCACATTACATCCAGCAAACCATTGGAAGCGCTTCTGATGATAGGTTTTACGGAGATGAAGACAAAAGATGCCGGTCTGAGGCAGTTCTCATACATTGATGGTGGACATTTTGATGCGACTAACACGAAAAGGGGAATCTGGGTGAACGGTCTCAAGCAGCTCGTTACGCTACGAGAGCTTTCAGTCTATTACTGCAAGGGCCGTCACATAGAAATCAGCTGTAGTGACGATTTCAAGGGAACAGGCAGCAGTGACACCAAACTTGACAACATCAGTATCCAGGGGCTTTCGTCCAACGATGACAATTATGGAATATACATAGGACAGCGCTGCGGTGACTGCAAGATTTCCGATACATTCGTCTATGGAACTCGCTGCGGACTTTATACCGAAGGGGCCGGCCATATAATCAACAACTTCCATATACTTACATGGAGAGTGGGTGACGGCCAGACCGGAGACTTTGCTGAGACGGTAGGTGTGAAGATAGCACGTCAGGGGTTCTATCAGTTCAGTCAAGTTTATTTCGATACGACCAACAGGGATTTCGTGATTGAAGGTGACATTGATGTGAATCTCATCATTGACAAGTGCATCAGCCATTCCTATATAGAGAACTTTGGCAGAAGTTTCATCTCTTGGGGCAACGGCAGCGGAAAACTTGAGGCCAAGGTCTCAAACTGCATCTTCAATCTCGACTACAAGCCGGCCGGCTTCAAGATTTTCGATATACCGGAAGAGCTGATACTCAATGACTATGAATCGAAGATTACTTTCCGGGACAATATCGTCCGTTCCGGAGTGAAACTGGACCCTTACGACTTGTCGCTGATGATGAAGTTCGACGGGAGAAATGCGGAATATGCTTTCACTACGCCACAAGTCATCCCTACAGGTGGCGTCGTAATAGGCTGCGTAGCTCCATCGGCTTCCTCCAACAGCCTGCGGATAATGCATGGTGAAGATGGCTTCACAGACCTTGTCATCGGAACAGATGGTACATTGAAGAAGAACGAGACAAGTTCGGGATCTCCTTACAGTGTATCCGCATTGAAAAAAGGCAAATGGACAGTTCTTGTGCTGAAAGGTTCCGCAACAGCAGCCGTAAACCCGGAAATAATAGATCTTGTCGGCAACAGCACCTTCCTTTCAACTCCGTCTAAGGACAAGTTGTTCAAGTTGTCAGATTATGGCCTTTAGTGCGATATACGCAGTTATACTGCCGGTGGTTGCATCTTGTTTTGCAGGTCTTGCTCTTGCATCCTGTTCTTCTGTGCCTGCTCAAGTCTGTCCTGATGATTTTTCAGATGTCATTGACGGCAAGGAAACAGGACTCTGGACTATTTCCTGCGGAGACATTGTCCTTCAGGCGACAAACTATGGCGGTCGGGTCGTGTCTCTTTCGGTTCCGGACAGAAACGGCAATCCTGTGGATGTCGTTCTTGGACACAGGACTTTGGACGAGTATGTGAACTATAAGCTGGAGCGGTTTCTCGGTGCTGTCGTGGGACCTGTAGCCAACCGGATAGTCGGAGCTTCTTATACTTATGGGGGCAGGACATATCGGCTTTCCGCCAATCATAACGGCAAAGGCATGCTTCATGGTGGTTTCAAGGGGCTGGATTCGGTAGTCTGGGATTTCGTTGCCAGGACAGACAGTTCGCTGACATTCCATTGCCTCCATCCTGACGGGGCAGAAGGGTTTCCCGGGAACCTGGACATATATATGACATATACATTGACACAGTCGCGGGCATGGAAAATTGATTACACGGCCACAACCGATGCAGTCCGTCCTGTCAATATTTCCAATCACCCGTATTTCAATCTCGGGGGAGAAGGCAGCGGAGACTGCAAGGACTATATTCTTTATGTCAATGCAGATTCTTTCCTCGGAACTGACGGCCCGGATGTTATCGAGTCTCCGATTCTTGTGGATGGGACTGTGTTTGACTACAGAAAGCCTCATCCTGTCCGTGACGCTATAGAAAGTAATGATACGCAGATTGTCCGCAGCAACATGGGGTTTGACCACAATTTCTGTATAAAAGGGTCCGGAATGCGAGAGGCCGCGTCTCTTTACAACCCTTCCAATGGCATCCGTCTTTCAGTGTGGACTGACCAGCCGGGGCTTCAGCTTTACAGTGGTCAATGGTGGACGGGCGAGGAAAAGGGAAAGAACGGAAAACCGCTCGAAAGATATGGCTCGTTCACATTTGAGACACAGAATTGGCCCGATGCTCCGAACAAGCCGTCTTTTCCTGATCCGTTTCTTGCGCCGGGCGAGACCTATACACATCATTGCGAATACCGTTTCAGTTCTGTTGCAGACTGTGACGGGCGCAGACAGCCGTCTTCTGATATTAAATAGAATTAATGCAAAAGAATGATAGTTATGGATATACACAAGACATTGATAGCAGTGGCCCTACTTGTTCCGGTATTCGTTTCTTGCAGTAAAGGAACGGATACGGAGAGCCTCTCTACGGACAAGAGTGTAGTAACGGCAGTTGCTGAAGGAGGAAGAAAGACTATCGGGGTCTATGCTTCAGGGAGATGGACTGCGGAATTTATAGAAGACGCGGACTGGGTGAAGATAGAAAAAGCATCAGGTAACGGGGACGGTGAACTTGTTCTGGAATTTGACGCCAATGATGGTTTCTACAGATTCACTACACTCAGACTGTCTCTTTCCGGAAGCGAACTGTCCGTGGAAATAGATGTCAATCAGGAGTCTGCGAAGGGCTCACCTGTGCTGAACCTGTTTCCTCCTGAAGTGATTTATCCGGCTGCGGAAGGAACTTATGAAATATCGTATTCGTCAAATGTCCCCCTGTCCTGTCTGTCTGCAGAATGTGACAGTCAGTGGGTCAAGAATCTTCATGTCGGCGAGGAGACATTGTCTTTTTCATTGGCTCCTAATTCTGAAGAAAACCGACGCACAGCCAGAATATATCTTATCTGCACTGATGCTCAGGAGAAGGTCTATAAGACACGCTGTACTATCACCCAGGAGGCAAAGGGAGACCGGAAGAGTTTCGACGGCGATGCCGGTAATGACGACTATACAGTGGATGACGACAAATACAAGTGGTAATAAAGAAAACTGAATATGAAATTTCATCTTGAATTGGCGGTGTTCGTGCTGCTCGCAGGCATGCCTCTGAAAGCCATGGCCGGGACAAATGCATCTGGAGAAGTTCTCTCTGCAGATGAAATGTCCGTCATCATGAGTTCTCAGAATGACGGGACTGTCTCCGTGCGGGGAACGGTGCGTGATGCTGCAGGAGTTCCTCTGCCGGGGGTAGTGGTTCTTGTCAAGGATAGACCGTCGTCAGGAGTATTGACTGATGCTGACGGCGGATTCACGATTACGTCTCCGTCCGGTGCTGTGTTGGTGTTTACCTGCATGGGCTACAAGACAGTTGAACTGCCGTCGACCGGAAGTCCTATGAAAATCCGTCTTGAAGAAGAAAGACTCGAGATAGAAGAAACAGTGGTCGTAGGTTATGGCGTACAGAAGAGGGAAAGCGTTGTGGGAGCAATAACCAGTGTGAAAGCCGAAGACATTGCCGGCACCGGATCGAATCTGCTGAACAATGCTCTTGCAGGCAAGGTTCCGGGAATGCTCGTGTATTCTCAGAGCGGTGCTCCTGGAGAGAGTGATGCGACACTTATGATCCGAGGCCTTTCCAGCTGGAACGGAAGCGAGCCGCTTGTAATGGTAGATGGCATAGAACGCCCGATGAATTCCATTTCACCTTCGGATGTAGCCAGCATCTCCGTGCTCAAGGATGCCTCAGCTACAGCGGTCTATGGCGCGAAGGGAGCGAACGGCGTTATTCTGGTCACGACCAAGACCGGAACGAAGGGGGCTCCGAAATTCTCTGTCAATGTCAATCAGGGCTTTAACACTCCTCTGTTCATTCCATCGCACGTGGATGCCGCAACAGTGGCGCGGATGGCCAACACGGCTCTTAAGAACACGCAGTCATTCGGCTCCATATTTTCCGATGAGGTGATAAGAAAATATGCTGACCAGTCGGAACCGCTCCGCTATCCGGATGTCGATTGGTACGGACTTCTTTTGCGCGATTTCGCCCTGAGTTCAGATGCTGACATCACGATGTCAGGAGGAACTGAGAAGGTGAAGTACTATCTTGGTGTAGGCTATGTCCATGACGGCTCCATAATCAAAGAAATCACAGACGGAACAAACTACAGCAGCGACAGGATATCCTATCGTATGAATCTGGACTGGGGCATTACAAGTTCTACACTTCTTTCTCTGAAGGTAGGAGGTGTCACAAATATGGAGAAGCGCCTCTCTACTGCATGGAACTCATCGACGGTCTTCAGTACCATCTATCAGGCTCCGTCCATCTCTTATCCTGCCTACTATCCTGAGTGGGCGCTTGAGCAGTTTCCGGATGTCAACTATCCAGGCTTGAAGGACAAGCGGCTTGGAGGCAATCAGGGACACGCCTACGCGAACCCCTACAGCATGCTTGCCGACCCTGACTACCAGCAGACGATGACCAACCGCCTGATGACCGATATTATCCTCAAACAGAATCTGGATTTCATCACGAAAGGACTCTCAGTAACAGGAAAGTTCGGTCTGACATCGACATACTCCCGAATTTCCAAGAAGGTAAAGGCCTATATGGCGCAGTACAACATTGACTGGAATATGTATGATGCAGGTTCTGACGACATCTGGGTTCCTGTGGGAGCTGCTTCGGACTTCGTCTATAGTCCAAACCCTTATGCCGTTACCCAAGACAATTCTGCGACAAATGTGACGTACATCACATACCTTGAAGGATCTCTGAATTACAGTCGGAAGTTTGCTGATGCACATAATGTCACCGCTCTCGCTCTTTATAATCAGAGACAGTACAACAACGGCGCTTCATTCCCGAAACGCAACCAGTCATTCGTGGCGAGGATGACCTATGATTACAAGGGTCGCTACCTGTTCGAGGCCAATCTCGGAATAACCGGAAGTGAACAATTCTCGCCGAAGTACCGCTACGGAATTTTCCCGTCAGTGGCATTGGGCTATGTGCTGTCAAAGGAAAAATTCTGGAAAGAGTCAATGCCGTGGTGGAGCAGGATGAAGTTCCGCTATTCCAATGGTTTTGTCGGGAGCGACAACTCGTCGAGCAACTGGCTTTACTACTCCTCGTGGACCAAGAATTCTTATGGCTACATCGTGGAGGATGCCGCGGCAAATCTTGATGCCCGTTGGGAAACAGCGCACAAGCAGGACATCGGAATCGAGATGGGATGGCTCAAGGACAGGCTTACTCTTGAAGTGGACCTATACGATGAGAAGAGAAGCAATATGCTGATGGCTCCTGTGGTGACCCCGCTTGTCGGAGTGAAGTACAAGGATGTGAATACCGGTGCTTTGAAGAAGCATGGTTTCGAAGTTGAGGTAAACTGGAAAGACAGGACAAGGGGTGGTTTCTCATACAATGTAGGTGCGATGATAGGACTGAGCGAAAACAGGATTACCAGTTATGGTGATGCTCCTTATGCTCCTGAATATCAGAAATATGCAGGGACGCCGCTGAATTCGGCCAGAACAGGCAGCACTCTTGTGGATGACCGCTATTTCAACACAATCGACGAAATCCACGGATATCCGCTCTATACATCCGAATGGACCAATGTCGTGCCTGGAGTGTATAAGTTCCTCGACTACACAGCGGACGGAAGCATATCCCAGAAAGATCTCCATACGCTGAAAGGCTCGACTTATGCTCCGGGAGTATATTCCTTCAACTTCGGTTTCAATTGGAAGGGGCTTACGTTCAAGACACTCTGTACAGGTACAATCGGCAAGTATATAAATTATCGTCGTGCTGCCATAATACCTTTCTATTCAGGTGACTATGTTGTCCATACTTCACATCTTGACTACTGGACTCCGACGAACCGCAATTCTTCAGTTCCGGCGTTGTCGCTGTCTGACGAGATGTACTCGTGGGCTGGAGGAACATCGGCCTGGCCGGGGTATGACCTCGCGCTTGACGGCTACACGTGGAAGAAGTCGGACTACCTGACAGTCAAGGAGATGTCTCTTATCTACACCTTCGACGGCAAGAAGTTGCGCAAGGCACTCGGAGTCCGCTCCCTTTCGCTCGGTGTCATCTGCAATAACCTTTTCACCTTCACTGGACTTATTGAACAAGACCCTCAAAGGCTCACGACTGCGGAGAACTACTATCCGACGATGAGGGTCGTAAAACTGAACTTGAATCTTTCATTCTGAGCATATGAAGAAAATAAGATATATATTGGCCGTGACGGCACTCGCTTTCACAACTGGCGGCTGTGGCTATCTCGATGTGGATCCTGAACTCGGACTTGAAGACAAAGAAGTCTTCGGCACCTATTCCAACTTCCGCTCATACTTCGACTGGCTCTACGCTTCCGGAAATGGCACGAACAAGGAAAACATACTTTATGCGTTCCCGATGTACTCGGACTTTCTCCAGAAATATTCATTCTCATGGTATAACACCACTGATATGGCTGATGCCGGAAGAATGGGTGTGACGCAACAGTATTTCAAGCAGGGCACGATGACCCAGGACTTTCTGAAGGCAGTAACTTTCGATTCTGGTGGTACTGACAAGCCGTTGGCAAAGGCTATGTTTGCGACAATCCGCCGCTGCAATACGACCATAGCCAACATTGACCTTTGTGCTGATGCTACTCCCAAGCAGCGCGGCGATTTGTTGGGCCAGGCCTACGCCATACGCGGATTCTGCTACTTTTCTCTCTGTCGTTTCTTCGGTGGGATGCCTTATATGGACCACGCACTTGAGGCAGAGGAGTCTTGGGATTTGCCGCGGCTTTCCTCTCACGAAACATTGGTCCGGGCTGCCGAAGACCTGCGCAAAGGATATGAACTGCTTAAGGAAGCCGGCTACATGAGGCGAAACTCACCGGAAGATCTTTCGAACGCGACACTGGACCAGATCAGCGGTGCTGCGGCAGTAGGATTCTATGCGAGAGCTCTGCTCTATGCCGCAAGTCCGCTTAGCAATGAAAGGGGCGAGGAAGACTGGAAAGATGCAGCTGCAGCCTGTGCTCTTGCATTGCAGGAAGCGCTTGATGCAAAATTCACACTCACTCCGGCTGCAAGCTATACGACCAATTTCCTGAGTCAGAGGACTACTAATGAGAATATCTGGGTCTATGCGCTTCAGACAAAAGATAACCATGCGAACCTGAGCAGTATCATGGCATATCCTCAGTCTGCTGCCACCACAGGGTCTTCCGGAGTATGCCCGACACAGAACTTTGTTGACCGGTACGAGACCAAGTACGGAGAGCCGCTTCTCACTGAAGCCGACAGGGCTGCCGCTGCTGCTGCCGGACACTATAGCGAACAGTCCCCATACAGCAATCGCGATCCTCGCCTGGACCTTACCATTGTCCATGACGGACAGGCCAACAGCAACTCTGAGGACAAGAAGATCAATATATACTACGATCCGGACTCCAAGTCATGGCCGACGACCAGGCTCAATGGTGTGAACGTTTCTTTCGGTATAGACTGGGGTACAAGGGACAATGACACCTACGCATATTCCAACACCGGCTACTACTGCCGCAAGTACTGGAACGGAGTGATCGGTCTCAAGCAGCAGAGCAACCACTACCACGAAGATCCTATCATCCGTCTGGCCGAGTTGTATCTGAACTACGCTGAAGCTGTGAACGAGGCTTACGGCCCGTCCGGAAAAGCAGGAACGGTCGGCCTTACTGCAGTCGAGGCCCTGAATGCCGTCAGGGAACGTATCGGAATGCCTCCTGTTGCATCAAAATACACGGCTGATAAGGAAGGTTTTCGCGAGCGCATACGCAATGAACGTTGTGTGGAACTGGCCTTTGAGGGACACCATTACTACCACGACATCCGTCGCTGGAAGATTGCTCCTCAGACTATGGGAACCGTGCTTTATGGAATGCACGTCGAGAAGACAGACAAGAGTGAGAAATATCCGGAGGGAAGAATTTATACCAGAAAGCCTCTGCCGAACAATCGCCAGTGCGTGTGGAAGGACTATATGTATTACATTCCTTTCCCGGATTCCGAGGCGTTCAAAATGCAGAATTTCGTTAATTGGAGCTGGAAATGATAAAAGGGAAGCACATGAAGAACAGTTTGATGGCGGCATTGGCTGTTATGCCATGCCTTACAATGATGTGGAACTTCCAGGCATCGGCCGCAGTGCCACGAGAGCGTCAAGAGAAGGCGGATGCCGCGAAATGTGACAGCCTTGTCGTGATGCCTTGGAACGGACGGATATCGTGGAATGAGTCCACAGGCAGTTTTCTCTCTGTTTCGGGAGAAGCCCTTGAAGGACGTATGCAGGGCGATTTGATGAACAGGCTCACAGGTGCCGTTCCGGGACTTGAAATCGTGGAAAAGGCTGGCTTTGCTCTGCCGAACTACCAGTATCGCACACTTGACTCTGACCGTTTCTCTGTCAGGATGAGAGGACGCGGCAATGTGATGTGCATCGTGAATGATGCATGCATCCCTTTCGGACAGCTCCAGCTTGACCCGAACCAGATAGAGTCAATGACTTTTCTTACGGATGTTGCCGACAGGGCCCGCTATGGTGTGCTTGCGTCGGACGGCGCTATCCTGATAAAGACAAAGTCCGGCAGTTACAACACTCCGATGCGCATCAGCATGAATGCGGAGAGTGGGGTAGGCTTCGCGGACAGAGTCTCTGAGTGGGTGAACGGAGTGGACTATGCCAAACTGAACAATGCAGCGAGAGAAGAGGGGGACTATGAACAGCTGTACAGCCAGTTGGCGATACGCAATTTCGAGAAGTGTGACCCATACAGCAGCGAGTATCCTAACGTTGACTATAAGTCTCTAATGTTCAGGGATTTCAGACCGGAATCAAGTGCGGGGCTGAATATCTTCGGCGGCACTTCAGGAGTTCGTTACAACTTCTCTTTGAGCGGACTCTGGTCAGGTGATCTGATAAAGAGCACCAAATCGGTGGACCATAGTCGTGTCAATTTTACCGCAGGCCTCGGAGTAAAGGTCGGGAAATATATGGAAGTCTCAGTTGACTTTTCTTCAATGCTTTATTTCAGGCATTCCGGAAGGACATCGTGGTACGACTACCGCTCTGTTCCGGCTGTGGCATATCCGCTCGAACTCGAACTGCCGGACGGTGCCGGGACCGTCTATGGCGTAAGCAAGTCTTGGACACAGAATTACTATGCGCTCATGAACGAGGGCGGATTCCGCACAAACAGGATGCGTTCAGGACTCATGGATGTCGCACTTGACGTGGACCTGTCATGGCTACTCAAAGGCCTCAAGTCACGTACTTGGCTTGCCGCATCCAACTTTGCGCAAACCACGATAGGAAAGAATGATGATTACATCGCATGGTATTGGTCGTCCGATGCCGGCATTCAGGAGCAGTCCTCCCACAAAGGAACCAAGGCTTCCGGAAAATCCACTCTCTCCAACTACACTTGGCAGTCGATGTCAATGTACGAGAGACTTTCATATGAAGGTGATTTCGGACAGAACCATGTAAGTGCCGGAGCTACTTTCTCGATGAACAGTGCCTCCAGCAAGACAGAGACACAGAATCAGAGGCAGATGTATGTAGTGGCTGATGCGAAGTATTCATATGCAGGCAGATATGTTGCGGAACTGGTGGCCCAGTATGCAGGCTCATCCCGCTACGAAAAGGGCCATCGCTTCGCCTTCTTCCCTTCTGCCGGACTCGCGTGGGTAGCCTCCAATGAGGACTTCCTCCGGGACGTGAATTGGATTGACCGCCTTAAACTTCATGCTCAGACAGGACTCACCGGACAGTTCGACGTTTTCGGCACGCCATATCAGTACCGTTCCAACTACTCTTACAACGGAGACATGTGGTACGGCCCGATTTCTGACCAGCCGTCCTGGTTCGGAACCAACCGCTGGATTTCCTATAAGACGACGATAAACCGTCTCGCCAACCACAACCTCAGTTGGCCGAAAGTCTTTCAGACAGACCTCGGAATTGATTTTGATTTCCTCAGTCTCTTTTCCTTCAAGGTCAATGCATATTACAAGAAGATATATGACTCTATAGTGAACGTATCTTCCATAATTCCAGGAGTTTATGGCCTCAACAATATCTCGCTGATGGATAACTATACCGCGCAGAGCCTTCGCGGAATGGATGTAACATTCGGATATTCACAGACCTTCGGAGATTTCCATGTCGGAGCCTCGTTAAGCGCGACAATGTACAAGGCGATATACGAGAAGATGACCGATGACAACTGGCTCTATGAATACCAGAAAAAGACCGGTACTCCTGTAGATGCGTATTGGGGATACCGCTGCATAGGAAAATATGAAGATGAGGATCAACTGTCATCTGTTCCTGCAATCTCTACCGCAGTGAAGGTAGGAGACCTCATGTATGAAGATGTGAACAATGACGGGAGGATTGATGACAATGACAAGGTGAATCTCGGGAATACGGCTCCTCGCCTCAGTTATGCCCTGAACTTTACTTTCGGATGGAAAAGCCTGGAGTTGAATGTGGTGGGAACAGGTCGTGCAGGTCTTAAGACAGCGATGACCAACAGCTATTTCTGGAACGGCTGGGGAGACGGAAACTATTCAGCCTTTGTCAGGGACAATATCGGGGGTGCATATCCGCGTCTCGACTATGTACATTCGGACCAGAACTTCGTAGGATCGGACTTCTGGCTCCGCAACGGTTCCTGGTTCAAGATACAGAGCGTGGAACTGTCATATGACTTGAACTTGAGGCCTTCCTCATGGATCAAGGGAATAAAGTTCTCGCTGAAAGGACAGAATCTGCTGACGCTGTCGGGGATAAAGGATGTGGATCCTGAGTGCATTGACGCCGGCGTCACTTCCTATCCTCTGTTGCGTTCCGTGACCGGAGGCGTGAAACTCAATTTCTGATGCAGCTTATTTTTCAGACAAGATATAACTCTTTCAATCCTGATAACAATGAAATTCACGAAAACCATAGCAATACTTCTTCCTGTCATTGCCATTTCCGGGTGCAGCTTCCTTGATCCGCTTCCGGACGGCAGTTACAATGACGACAATTATGAAGAAAACACCAAGTTGCTGCGAGGATATGTGGACAAGATATACAACGACTTCATTCCGACGCTGTATGCGACGAACTACCTTCTCGGCATCTCGGCCGCAACAGATGATGCAGTGTATCGCTCGGAGGCAGCCGCTTGGCGCAAGTTCTCGAACGGTACTGCTCTTATGTCCGGCAATCCCTTCACTTCCAAATGGAACAGTGACTATTCGGCAATAAACTATGCAAACCTCTTTCTCAAGGACCGTGTCGGAATCAGTTCCCGTTATCTGATCGACAAGGAGGCTGATGCTGTCTATCGCAGGACAATGCAGGGCAGTGCCTTCGGACTACGTGCCTGGTACGGATTTGACCTTCTGCGCACTTTTGCCGGAAAGGGAACTGACGGAAACATGTATGGCGTGCCGATTATGACAGAGCCTGCCGCGACAGACAAGATTGACAACGAGAGCATCCGTAGAGCAGGAGTGGATGAATGCGTGAAACAGATTCTGGAAGACTGTGACTCTGCATATTTCTATCTTCCGGAATCCAACCGCGACTATCCTGGTGATCCTGCCCAAAGCCTGACAGTGACCGGCTCCGTGCGCTATAAAACTCTGGACCGTGTCTGCATTGACGCTATACGCGCTATGGTATGGCTCTTTTGGGCGAGCCCGTCATTTAATCCTGGCGGCAATGTTGACAGGTATAGGCAGGCGGCTTTGTATGCTTCTCGGGTTATGAAACACAAGATTGAGCGTGAAGGTTCACTTGCCGGCGGATTTGACCCTCTTTCCGGTTTCAGATGGTATGACTGCAACAGTGCAGAGATTGTATGGCCGTCCAACTTCTCGAAGGCTACTGATACCGAAAAATGCTGCTATCCGCTCGGCTTCGGCGGACAGTCCAATATAGTACCTACGCAAGAACTTGTGGATGCCTTCCCGATGGCGAACGGCTATCCGATAACGGATCCTCGCAGCGGATATGACCCGCAAAAACCTTATGATGACCGTGACCCACGCTTCTATGCGGCAATCTACTATAACGGTTCCTCTGTGCTGCGCCTCTCAAATGGTGCGAAGATGTATACTTTCAAGACTGAGACAGATGGAGCTGACGCTCCCGGAGGGACGATGACCTCGCCTACAGGCTACTATATCCGCAAATTTCTCTACCGTGGATGGAATCCGTATGACCAGACGGTTCAGCAGGGTTACCGCTGTGTCCACCTGTTGAGTTGGACTCAGATGTGTCTCATTTTTGCGGAGGCGGCAAACGAGGCGGTAGGCCCTGACGACAGCGGAACATATGGCTATTCTGCAAAACAGGCACTTGCGTGGCTGCGTGCCCGCAAGACAACAGAGGGTGCCGATGGACTTGGGGCTTCAGGAGACGCTTATCTTGATGAGTGTGCATCTTCCGGAAAAGAGCAGTTCGCGGCTTTGGTCAGGAACGAATGGCGCGTTGAAACCTGTTTCGAGGGGGAAAGATATTACAATCTCAGGCGTTGGGCCACCTCAGCATCTGACCTTAATGTCCCGGTTCACAGGGTAAAGATAACGAGAGGATATTCTGGGGAGGAAGTCTTTGATTACGACGAAGTTGTTGAAAACTTGAGCTATCCGTCCCTTTGGGCGCCGCTGCCTTATATGGAGGTGCGCCGCTGTCCGAATCTTGTTCAGAATGAGGGCTGGGGAAGCTGGAAATAATGTGTTTTAATTGGAAAATCGGATATATGAAGAAAATAATTGTCTCGCTCGCCGTTTGTTGTGTCATTGCCACCGGATGCTACGATGACTACACTATGGATTACGAATATACAGGGATATATTCAGCCTATCAGTACGACCTTCGCACGTTTGTGGTCGGAGAGGGGATGAAGTTCGACTTTACCGTGGCTCTCGGCGGTGTAGTGGAAAATGTCCGGGACAGAGCTGTGGAGGTGACGACCGACGATGCTCTGTTGTCTGCGGATCTTTCCACCTTCTCTGAATCGGAGGGCACACATTCTTTTACTGCACTTGATGGTCTGAAAGGCATGGGACGGCTCGGGGTCTTGAGCCAGTCTTATGTGAGCGACGCTTTTGCGGATGTGAAGGAGATTGTCCCGCTTCCTTCTTCCTGCTACGAATTGACCGGTCTTGATGGACTTACCATACGCAAAGGACGGCACACCGCCAGCGTGACTGTCCACGCGACCGATGAGATACTTTCCGACCCGAAAGCGTTCGGCCCTTGTTATGCCCTGGGCTTCAGGATCGTAAACGCTGACGCAGATGTGCTTGTCAAGGAAAAGAGTTTCGAGGTAATTGCCGTAAAATGCGAAAACCGCTTTTATGGGAACTGGTATCATGGAGGCCGTACTGTCGTCCGCAGCGACGCCACAGGTGAAATCCTTTCAACTGATAAGTATGAACTTACGCTCCCGCAGGCTGATTCGAAAGTATATAGACTGACGACAGTGGATGCCGTTTCAGTGAGGACTGACCGTATGGGAGGGCGTACAGGCTCGCTCCTGCTGACTTTTGAAGGGAACGACATCACGATATCACCTGCCGATGGCTCGGATCTCATCATAAACCCGATTCAGGGATATCCGAGCCGTTTCAATGGTGCGGATCTTCTTCAGAACAGGGAACTGTCGCTAAACTATTGCTACAGCAATGGCGACGGTACTACGACTTATGTCTATGATGTGCTGAAATTCCGCAACAGAATCAGGGATGGCATAAACGAGTGGCAATCAGAATAGTTGTCTCTGATTGAGGATTATTGTTCGATATAACACAATGTAAGGTATGAAAATAAGAAAATTGACATTGCTCTGCTCTATGTTTCTTTCGGCTGCGCTTCTTGTGCAGGCACGGAATACGGGAAATGTCAGAATAGACGGAACTTTCGGAAATTCAGTCGAGGCTGTCGGAGGGTGCACTTTCACGGAAAAAGACGGAAGCTTCGACATTGTCTCCAAGCAGTGGAAGGCAGGAGTGATGCTTCGCGGAAAATGGGATTTGAGAGAATACAAGTCGATAAGACTGACGATAGAGAACCACAGCGACGTGACTGCGCTTTACCTCGTATGCGATATGTTCGACTCTCGCCGCAAGTCTGAATTCCGCGATCGGGCCAACAGGGCAGCAGCAGGGGTTTATGAGGCGGTGGGTGACATACCGACCGGATCCAAGATGACAGTGGAATTCCCGTTGAGCCCGGATATGCCTTGTCCTGAAGTAAACGGGGCGTTCCGCCTGATGCACGGAACCCCATATTCACGGGAACTCGGATTGTTCTCGTATGACATTGACCTTTCTGATATTCATACCATTGTCCTCGCCGGAGTAAATCTTCTTCCCGGGGTGAAGTTCACTATTTCCGATGTGGAACTGATTCGCGGAAAACGCATCGCGCCGAAGTCAATGCAACTGGACTCAGCAGCATTCTTTCCGTTCGTTGACACCTATGGTCAGTACAAACATATCGACTGGCCCGGCAAGGTTCACTCGGACAAGGATCTCCAGCGTGCGAGACGTGCGGAAGAAAAGGATCTTGCAGAGCATCCCGGACCTGATGACTGGGATATTTATGGAGGATGGAAGAAAGGACCACGATATGAGGCTACCGGACAGTTCTACGTGAAGAAGATTGACGGAAAGTGGTGGATGATTGACCCCGAGGGCTATCTCTACTGGTCGCACGGAGTCGTGCGCGTCACCACTTCTTCGGCCGTGACTCCTCTGGACGGCAGAAAGTTCTATTTCACAGGCCTTCCTGACAATGAGGAGAATCCATTTTATCAGTTCTATTTTACTCGTGACAATCTGTTGTATCCATATTATAAGGCACGAGGCATCAGAGAAACCTATGATTTCTCTTCGGCGAATGCTTTCCGCAAATACGGTGAGGAATACAAGGCAGTTTTTGCTGACCTCGCCCATCGGAGGCTGCGCAGCTGGGGAATGAACACGATGGCAAATTCGTCTGATACGGCGATATGCGCTATGGACAGGACCGTCTATAACGAGAGAGTAGATTTGGGCGCTCCTGTCGCCGGTTATCCGAAATGGCCTGTCCTTGAAGGCTCTGGCGGATGGTGGCCTTTCATTGACCCGTTCGACAATCTCTTTCCTATGTGCGTGCGTGCTCATCTTGAGGCTAAGCGGACACATCTGGAGGATTCGTGGTGCCAGGGATTTTATGTGGACAATGAAATCAACTGGGGAGGTCCGACAATGCTTGCTGGTCTTGCCCTGAAGGCATCTGCGAAGCAGGCGAGCAAGCAGGTGCTGATAGATCATCTCATGGCCAAATATAGAAGTGTGGAGGCCCTCAACAAAGCATGGGGTTCGGTATTCCCGGATTGGAACGCACTTGTGTCGAACCGCAAGCCTTTGCCGTCAGGTGCGGATGCAGATCTTGCAGAACTGTCGTCTTTGATAGTCAGACAGTATTTCAAGACTGTACGCGATGTATTTAAGCAAGTCGCCCCGAACAAGCTTTACATGGGCTGCCGTTTTGCAGGGGCTCCGGAGTTTGTGGTGAGGATAGCGGCTGACTATGTGGATGTGATGAGTTACAACAACTACACCTATACCCGTGAGACTTTCTCCTTGCCGAAGGGCATTGATCTTCCGGTCATGTATGGAGAGTTCCATTTCGGCGCACTTGACAGAGGACTGTTCCATACAGGTCAGGTTGCCACATTCAGTCAGAAGAACCGGGCCCGCGCCTACAAGGACTTTGTGCGTTCATGCCTGAAGAACCCATGCATCATCGGCACCAACTGGCATCAGTTCTCTGACCAGCCTTGTACCGGGCGTTTTGACGGGGAGGATTTCCAGGTAGGACTTACCGACTGCTGCGATACCCCTTATCCGGAGACGATTGAGGCATTGCGCGAGATCGGCTACAATATGTACACAATCAGGTATGGACAGTCTGAATAAAAAGGCCTTGGATTATGACTATACAGAATATATTTTTGACATCGGTTTGTGTGGTGCGCCTGGCATTGTCCTGTGGTGTTGCCTCCTCCCATGAGCCTGAATCTCCAGGCAAAAATGAGACAGTGGAGTCTGCGCTTGCTCTTCCTTACATAATGAGTGACGGCATGGTCCTTCAGCAGGAATCTGAAGTGGCGATTTACGGAACTGACGACAGAGGGGTAAAGGTTGCTGTCTCTCCTTCCTGGTCCGACCGCAGTTTTGAGACAATCACTGGAAGCGACGGAAGATGGATTGTCAAGATAAAGACACCGAAAGGATCGAACAAGTCCTATACGATAAAGATTACCGACAGCAATAAGGGAGAGAAGATTATCCGGGATGTTCTTGTCGGAGAGGTCTGGCTTTGTAGCGGACAGTCCAACATGGAGCATCCGATGAAAGGCTTTTCTGCCTCTGAACCCGTGCAGGATTCGGAAAAAGAACTTTCCGACTCAGATTATCCGCAGTTCCGCTATTTCAAGGTTCCTCGCGATGTCTCCCGAGTGCCGCGGTATGATACAGGTGAATCGTCGTGGAAGAGTTCCTCGCGGGACAATGCCAAGGACTTCGAGGCTATAGCTTTCTTTTTCGGGAGGCGAATCCACAAGGCTCTGGGTATGCCGGTCGGAATAATCGGCTGCGCCTACGGCGGATCGCGCATTGAGGGTTGGATGCCGCCTGAGTCCTTCACAAAGCTCGCGAAAAACGAGTATATGGATTCTGATAAACTGTCGGAGGGGGAGAATAGTGCGAGTGCTCCGTCCAACTGCTGGAATGCGATGCTGCTTCCTGTGATGGACTATGGCTTCAGAGGATTCCTCTGGTTTCAGGGAGAAAGCAACTGTAACTACTACTGGTCATACTCTCATCTGCTTCAGGTCATGGTCTCCGACTGGAGAGCGCGCAAAGGTGACAGCTCGGCGCGGATTCCGTTCTATTTCGCGCAGTTGGCTCCGTGGGTGAACAACCGCCCGATTACGAACAGCGGTTCTGAACTTCTGCGGAATGCCCAGATGACAGCCTCCAAGGCTATACCGAACTGTGGAATCATCGGACTGAGCGATGCCGGCAGTGAAAACACCATCCACTTTCCGAACAAGATGATGCCTGCTGAGCGTTTTGCGTTGTGGGCTTTATACAATGAATATGGCGATAAGAAGGTAAATCCTATGGGACCGGCATTTTCATCAATGAGATCTGAAGGCGGGAAACTGTTGGTGAGCATATCCGACGCTTCAGGGCTTCATGTTGTGGATAATAACGTTCCGTATGCAGAAATATCCGGTGACGGAAAGAATTTCGTTCCGGCCAATGTCCGCATACTGTCCGGCGGCATTCTGGAGTTCTTTTCTTCAGAAGTTGCCTCTCCTACGGCGGCACGCTACTGCTACAGTGGCTGGCATGTCGGCACCATCTTCAATTCGGCCGGTCTGCCTCTTTTCCCGTTCCGGGCATCGCTGTAGAGCAGTAAAAGGCTATTTGGCAAGCTCCCTTACAGGAAAATCTAGAAAGATTCCCGGCGGGTCATCCGGAAGTCGCAGTGGACTTTCTTGAGTTGCCGCTTTAGAATCATGTCTCCGATGAGCTGCCCCATTTGGATGAAATCCGTAGAAACTGTGGTGAGTCCGTTGAGAATTATCTCGCTGATAGGGGATTCGTTGTAGGAAATTATAGCAATGTCTTTTCCTACTGCGAGTCCTTTCTTCTTTGCGAGTCTCGCCAGTTCTATCAACCCGAAATCATATTGGCCGCTCAGCAGGAGGTATGCTTCTCCCTTGCAGACGTTTTCAGAAATCACGACATCCGAGTAGGTTACGCGGATTTCATTGTCCTTGCAGAACTTTTCCACTCCGGTCCGAATCGTACGGGCATATAGGCTGGACGGAAGAGTTATGACATTGAGCCTGTTGTAGTTCTTGAACATGTCGAGCCCCTCTCCGAGGCCCTGTATGATGTCGTTCTCCCAGTCCTGGTAAACAGCTCCGTAGTTTCCCGGAATGCTCTTTATCCAATTGTCCGTCATGATGAGTTTCCTGTTCGGTACTTTTTTCAGCAGAGTGCGCACCTTTTCCTGGGTTGCGGTATCCTGTGGAAAGTGCGGTGCAATGACATAGTAGTCGAAGTTGTCAAGGTTCTCGTTGAGGAAATATTCCATCGTCTCCACATTCTGCTCGTGCAGGAGAATCGTAATCTCGGCATGATTGTCGAGCCTCTCCGTCATCGAGTTGAAGAGTATCTGCTTGTATGTGCTGAGTTTGTCGAATATCGCCAGAACCTTCAATTTGTGCGTCTCTCCATCATTTTTGATAAAGAATCCCTTACCTTGACGTGGCTCCACGAGTCCCTTGTCCCTAAGTATCGTATATGCTTTCTTTACCGTTTCCTTAGAGATTTCGTATTCCTCCGCCAACTCGTTCATTGAAGGCAACATTTTCCCCTGCTTAAGTTCACCTGAATCAATCATCGAACTGATTATCATCACAATCTGCTTATATACAGGTATCTGTGATGTCTTATCTATGCATATGTTCTTGTTCATATTCTACGTATGTGTGGTTGACTTAGCTGTGGTGCTGATTAAACTACATGCAAAGTTAAGAAATTTTATAGATTACTTATATTTGCTCAAGAGCGGAAATAATTATAAATTTGGAAGACGTGTGCAAATATCACGTCCTTTTTAATGATTTCTGAATATGAAGATTGAAAGCAGAATTTGGGGAAAGACTCCTGACGGAAAGGAGATTGTCCTTTACACAATTACCAATGAATCAGGCGCATCAGTTTCACTGTCGAGCGTCGGTGCCGGAATAGTTTCTGTCAATGTCCCTGACAAGGACGGAAAACTTGCTGATGTCGTGATCGGATATGATGATCCGATGTCGTATTTCGGTGACGGACCTTGTGCCGGAAAATGCCCGGGAAGGTACGCCAACAGAATTGCGAAAGGGCATTTCACACTGGACGGAAAAGAATATACATTGCCGATAAACAATGCCTGCAATCATCTTCACGGAGGCCCTGACGGTTTCCAGAACCAGGTATGGGAGAGCCGGACAGATGGCGATGCAGTCGAATTCATGTACTTCTCAGAGGATGGAGAGGCCGGTTATCCGGGAAATCTCAAGGTCGTGGCACGATATACGTGGTCAGAAGAAAATGAACTGACATTGACCTTTACCGCCGAGACGGATGCTCCTACTGTGCTCAATCTTACGAACCATTCATATTTCAATCTCAACGGGGAAGGCTCAGGCACTGTGCTGAATCACATTCTGAAGCTCAATGCGTCAGAGTTCCTTCCGACTGACGAGACGCTGATACCATTCGGGGAGCCGGCTGATGTTGCAGGGACGCCTATGGATTTCGTGACGGCAAAGCCTATCGGACAGGATATACGCGCGGATTTCCCGGCATTGAAATATGGCAAGGGTTATGACAACTGCTTCGTGATTGACGGAGCCGAGCCTGACCAGATTCAGGTAGCTGCAGAGCTGTATTCTCCGGAAAGCGGAAGAGTGCTCGAGGTGCTGACCACCCAGCCGGGCGTGCAGGTTTACACAGGAAACTGGCTTGAGGGATGTCCTGCGGGCAAGAACGGTCATGTCTATCATGATTATGATGCAGTCGCTATCGAATGTCAGCATTATCCAGATTCTCCTAACGAAAGCGATTATCCTTCTACGGTTCTCAGACCTGGCGAGGTATATGGCCAGGCGATTGTCTTCGCTTTTTTCGTAAGAAAGTAACTGCTTATGAGACAGTATCTTGACCTGTTGCGCCATATCAGAAAGGATGGCGTGGTAAAGCACGACCGCACGGGTGTCGGCACACAGAGCGTGTTCGGATACCAGATGCGTTTCGACCTATCGGAAGGGTTTCCGCTGCTGACTACCAAGAAGGTTCACCTCAAGTCCATAATATATGAGCTATTGTGGTTCATTGCCGGAGATACGAATATCAAGTATCTGAAAGATCACGGCGTGTCCATCTGGGATGAGTGGGCGGACGAAAACGGTGATTTGGGCCCTGTCTATGGGCATCAGTGGAGAAGTTGGCCGGCTCCTGACGGACGGAGCATTGACCAGCTGTCACAAGTCATTGACCAGATCCGGAACAATCCTGATTCCCGCAGGATGATCGTCTCAGCGTGGAATCCGGGCGAGGTGGACAAGATGGCGCTTCCGCCGTGTCATTGCCTTTTCCAGTTTTACGTTGCGGAAGGCAAACTGTCCTGCCAGTTGTATCAGCGCAGTGCCGACACATTTCTCGGCGTGCCGTTCAATATCGCATCCTACGCGCTTCTGACAATGATGATTGCGCAGGTTTGCGGACTCCAGCCGGGTGAGTTCATCCATACCACGGGCGATACGCATATCTACCTGAATCACTTCGAGCAGGTGGATCTCCAGCTTTCCCGTGAGCCGCGCAAGCTCCCCGTAATGAAGATCAACCCCGAAGTGAAGAGCATCTTCGATTTCAAGTACGAGGACTTTACGCTTGAGGGTTACGACCCGTGGCCTGCGATAAAGGCCCCGGTAGCGGTGTAGGATCGTCCATAATTCGCAAGTTGTCAAACTTGCTGAACGTTAGTGCGAATTTGAGGGTTGTCAATAGTTGGAAGGCTGTAAGCCCAACGCGCTTTTTTGTACGTTACCCTCACCCTAAATCCCTCCCCTCGGGGAAGGGACTTACCATCGCCCTCGCGGGCTCTATAAGCGGTGTTTCGCACATGCGAAACTTGAGTTTTTTATTTATTTTCAGGACAATGCAAAAGAATATCATAGCGGCGGTTGCCGACAATATGGCGATAGGCCGTGACAATGAACTGTTGTGGCACATCTCAGCGGACATGAAGTATTTCCGCAGAGTAACCATGGGCTGTCCCATCATAATGGGCTATAAGACATGGCTTTCCATCGGCCGCCCCCTTCCCGGCCGCCGGAACATTGTCATAACTAAAAGTCATTTCGATGCCCCTGAAAGCGTGGTACAGGTGCCTGACGTCGCCTCCGCTTTCGTTGCCTCGGAAGAAGTTCAGGTCAATGCCGCTGACGCGCAAGAGATTCAGGACGCTGCTGCGCAGGAGGTCAATGCTGCTGACGTGCAAAACTCTGAAGGTCAATGCTTTATTATCGGCGGCGCGAAGACGTATGAACGCACGTTGGCCCAGGCGGACAAGCTCTACATCACCCATGTCCATACCTCGGTCCCCGATGCCGACGCCTTCTTTCCTAACATTGACCCTGCCGTCTGGACATTGCAGTCAGAAACCCCTCCTGAAACTGACCCCGAGAACGGCCTTCAATATTCATTCGCCGTGTACGTCAGAAAATAATCAAAATCATTAAATAATCAATATGAAAACACTATTGAAAAGAGCATTGCTCTCAATTGCCGCTTTTGTGGCACTTGCATTCACAATGAATGCTCAGCAGTATCAAGACGTCGTTTATCTGAAGAACGGAAGCGTCATTCATGGCATTATAACTGAGCAGATTCCGAATCAAAGCCTGAAAATTGAGACGAAAGACGGAAGTGTGTTTATCTGCGATATGAATGATGTGGCGAAGATTACGAAGGATTTTCAAGTCAATGAGGAAAAGAATCAAGGGAGAGAATACGGATGGGTGTCAGCTCCACGTTATCGTGGTTTCGTAGGTGAATCTCTTGTATTTGGTGTTGAAGATACAGAAGATACCAGAAGTCAGGTTTTCACATCGCACGGATGCCAAATCAATCCTTATCTTTATGTAGGAGGTGGACTTGCTGTCAATTACTGGATTGAGGACGAGTCCTTTAACATCCCGGTTTTCGCACATATACGCAGTGAAATACATAAGGCATATAATAAAAGAGTGTCTCCGTACCTTGAAACGAGAATAGGATATAGTGTAGGGGATATAGAGGGCTTCTTCTGTGCACCGGCAGCTGGATGTCATATATATTTTGGAAAGTCGAAGATGGGACTCAGTTTCGGCATTGGCTATAACGTGCAACTCGCCAAAGTATCTTACAGCTACGGTTCAGGATATCCTGTTAACGAAAATTTCGGTGGGGTATCAATCTCTGTAGCATTCGACTTCTAGTTCGGTAATAATCTACTTTCAACTTGTCCGTGAAACCCCGCCTTTTTACGGACAAGTTGTTGATTTTGAAATACTTGTCCGTGGAAAGGCTACTTTTTACGGACAAAATTCATTTAAATGGGCAACCTGAATCAGGAATATGCTATTTTCATTGAAAACGGATAGCCGGACAGAAAAAAGCACTAACTTTGTGGGTGAAAAAATATAGGCAAAGATGCAGAAGATTTGGAAAAAGGCCCTGGTTTATGTGGGCATCGTAGCGCTCTTTTTGGCACTGGCGTATGGATTCGTGCCACAAGTGCTTGGCGGAAAGATAGTTAACCAGAGCGATATATCAGGTTATGTGGGAATGGCCCATGAAGCCAATGAGTGGAACGCGGCACATCCGGATGACCGTACCGCCTGGACCAATTCCATGTTCGGCGGAATGCCTACCACGATGATAACCGGCAATCCAGAGGGCGACTGGACCCAGAAAATCTATGACGCATTTCTGCTCGGACGTCGTCCAGCCACATATCTGTTCATCGCATTGCTCGGCGCATTCCTGCTGATGCTGTCGCTCGGCATTGACAAGATACTTGCTGTCGGCGGAGCTGTCGCGGTCGCATTCTGCTCATATAACATGCAGATTATCCAGGTCGGACACAATACCAAGATGATGGCCATCGCGTGGTTCCCGTGGGTGCTTGCAGCCGTCATTTTTACATACAGGGCGGCATTGGGAATGTACCGCAGGGAAGATGACATTGACCCGAAACCTGAAAAGAAGGGCTGGCGGGCGTGGATTCCGCAGGCGGTACTCGGCGCGGCGCTGTTCGGAATGGCATTGAACTTCCAGATCAAGGCAAACCATATCCAGATTTCGTACTATCTCGCGATTGTCATATTCTGCTATGCCATAGGACTTTTCATCTGGCTCGTCGCAGACAAGGAGCGACGTCACGGACTCGGCAAATTCTTCGCCGCATCGTTCCTCCTGCTGTTTCTCGGACTCGTCGGAATAGGAGCCAATGCCAATAAACTTATCCCGATGTACCGATACTCGCACCAGACAATGCGTGGCGGTTCGGAACTGGCTTCAGAGCAGACGTCGGACAATGACGGGAAGTCCAAAGGCCTTGATATAGAATATGCTACGTCATGGTCTTACGGATGGCAGGAGCTTCCGAATCTTATGATTCCGGACTTCAACGGAGGCTCATCGGCTCAGGAAATGAATCCTTCCAAGTCGGAAACCGTGAAGGTTCTGAAGAAATATGGACAGCCAAATGTAAGGCAGACAGCCAAGTCACTGCCGCTTTACTGGGGACCGCAGCCGTTTACGGCCGGGCCGATGTACATGGGTGCCATCACCATCTTCCTGTTCATATTGGGTCTGCTTCTATGTGAAGGAAAAGACAAATGGTGGATACTCGTAGCCACGATTATAGCCATATTCCTCGGACTCGGCAAGAACTTCATGCCGTTCACCAGGTTCTGGTATGAATATATGCCGTTCTACAGCAAGTTCAGGACTGTGTCAATGGCATTGGTCGCACTTCAGGTGACGCTGCCGATGCTCGGATTCATCGTTCTGGACAAGATTCTCAAGGGCGGCGTGGATTTCGCGCGGTTCAAGAAACAGGGCACCGTCGCACTTGCATTGACAGCAGGAGTCTGCCTCCTGTGCTGGATTTTCCCTGGCATTGCCGGAGATTTCACTGCCGACATGGACAGCCAGTATCCGTCAGAACTTGTGGCAGCATTCCAGCAGGACAGACAGAGTCTTCTGTCCCATGATGCTATGATGTCGTTCTGGCTGATCGTATTTACTTATCTGATAATACTTTGGACCTATTCCAAACCGAAAGAAGGACAGAACCAATCTGCTAATGGCAGAAGGCTTTCGGCAGGACTTGCCATCTCCGCACTGGTGCTTCTGAACATGTTCGCGGTGGGCAAGAGGTATCTGAATTCCGACCATTTTACGACGCCTAAGAACTTCAACGGCCAGTTCGCCCAGAGGCCTGTGGATGAGGCGATTCTTGCAGACGAGGAACTCGATTATCGCGTTCTGGACCTCTCAGTCAACGTCTTCAATGACTCTCATCCGAGCTATTGGCACAAGAATATCGGCGGATACAGCCCTGTGAAGATGCAGCGTTACCAGGATCTCATCGACCGTCATCTGACCGGCGAAATAAATTCGATAATCAAGGCTGTCAATGCTGCCGGGACGATGGACTGCCTTATGGCCTCATTCCCGAGAGTGCCGGTATTGTCAATGCTGAATGACAAATACATAATTCTCGACGGCAACAGCGCCCCTGTGGTCAATCCTCGCGCTATGGGCAATGTCTGGTTCGTGGATTCAGCTGCGCGCGCGCTTTCGGCCAATGAGGAAATATCGATGTTGGACGGCATTGACCTTCACACAACAGTCGTCATCGGTCCTGATTTTGCCTGGGCAGCGGATGCCGTGGACGCATGCTCGCTCGCCGGAGCTTCGATAGAGGCGAAACTTGCCTCTGCACGGGATACTGTATATATGACCTCCTATGCGCCTAACGAACTGCGCTACCACTATCGTGCATCTTCTGATAAGGCAGTGGTATTCAGTGAGATATATTATCCTGACGGATGGACATTGACCTTTGCGGACGATCCTTCCGGAGATTCCCTGAAACTGTTCCGTGCGAACTGGACATTGCGCGGGGCGATTCTCCCTGCCGGCGAACACGATATCGTCATGCGTTTCGCTCCGGCGTCATATCGCATCAGCTCGAACATATCACGGGCATCATCCATCTTCCTCATCCTCCTCATCCTTCTTTCAGCGGGCGGGATGCTCATTCATCGAAGATAGATTTGCCCTCGAAATGAAACAACTCTTAACGAGAGTAGCTATTCAAGGATACGGATTTCAGTAAAGACTGATCTTGCCAATAATCAATCGCTTTCATGTGCTGGAGCCTCCCTACGATGATGGATGGATGGGTGGTATATTTCGAAGCAGCGGCTTTTAGAGCTGTGACGGAAAAGTCGCCGGAATCAATGATAGCCTGTTCTTCATTTGGAGAAAGCAACTGATTTGCAGCAAACTTATCGGCTTCTTGTTCTTTTACCATATCTTGATCGAGGTAACCGGCCTTTTCGAGGAATATGTCCTTTTTGCCATGAAGAAGAATGTGACCAATTTCATGGAAAAAGTTAAACCAGAAAATGTCGTACCTTTTGTATCTGTTTGATAACTGGATGATAGGAGTGTCATTTATCCATCTGGTTGCACCACTGATAGGAGCCTTAGGCAAACATACGGTAGAAATAAGCTTTATTCCACAATTAGCGCATAATTGTTGCAGTTGAGGATAGAAATCATCAATATCGTCAACCATAAGTTTTTTAATGCGAGGAAGCGTAGATCTTAATTCCTTTTCATTATAAGATTTGTTGAGTCGTAGTTCGTTAGCCTGAATTTCTCCTTGACGAAGCCAAGCAGACATAGCGTGAGGGTCTTTTGTATGAACGAGCGATATTCTGAATGCAACCTTTAGTTCTTGGTTGATATAATAATCATTCCAGGCCTTCTCGGTACTAATTGCGAAAAATGAAAAGAGGTTTTGAACTTTCTCTTCAATGTTGCTGGCGTAAGGTAACCAACCACGTTTAACCATTTCTGCTACTGGAAATTTTTTCATCCAATCAGCCGAGGCCGCAGCAGCAGCCTCTCTGTTTTTTCTTTCAATATATTCATCATATGATTGCTGCTTTCGCAACCAAAATGAAGCGGGAATCTTTGTGACATTCTCAAAGGAGACTGCCATTTCAGTAGTAATAGAACTTTTTCCATTAATTACTGCGATAATTGTCTTCTCGGGTTTGGATGTACGGACGGCAAACTCCTTAATACTCATTCCCATCTCAGTCAACTTATCGGAAAGAGTTTTGCCGGGATGAAAGACAACTGCGAGTTTGGAGATGTGTGCTTTAATACTCATAACTGTGATAATAATTCAAGTTTTGCCAAGACTTGAAGTTTTTGTTGTAAATTTTGTTTTTATTTTCCGTGATAATTTTCAATCTCTTCCAGTTCCACACCCTTTATCTCTATCCATATGTACTTTCCGTTACTGTCTGTAGGAATAGGAGATTCATGAGGCGTGAAGATTAATCTGTATGGCCCATCAAGAGAAACCGCCCATTGACCTTTCCGGTTAGCAGTTAGCTCGTGATAATTACCAGGTAAATATCTGACGTCTTCTAATGTATTGGCATCAAATAGGTCGCCGATTCTCTGAAGGTATTTCTCAGAACGAACAGAACCAAGTTTTCTCTTACTATATGATTCATCTTCCGCACATTTTTGGAGATGTTTGTTCTTGTATGTTACTTTCATTTAATTTACATAATGTGTGAATCAAACTTTCGCAAAGTTATACAAAAATTTGGTTCACACAAAATGTCTGTTAAAAATATAGCTCTGAACGCTGACAATCTTATTTCATGGCGTTATACTTATTCCGTAAGAGAGTCGAGCAGAGCTGCCATGCGGGCAGTGAGAGCTTTGCGTGAGAACTGGCGTATGGCGTCAGACTGGTCGTCGTCCTTCAGAATTTCGTTCAGTTCGGTTTCCCCGGAATGGGCCACCTGCATATCTTCGGTATCGTCTCCGGCCTTGAACTTGTTCCAGCACAAGTTTATGTAAGAGGCTACGGACTCCTTGTCATCCCAGCCGAAAACCACGCCTGCGCCCGTCTGGTTCACGATTCTCGCCATTGCACCGTCGGTCTGTCCGATGCCGAGGATAGGGTTCATCGATGCCAGATACTCAAACAGCTTGCCCGGCAACGTGGCCTTGTATTCAGGCTCCTTTCTGAGCGGCAGGATAAGCAGTGAAGCGTTTTTCTGCTCACGCACAGCCACATTGTGGTCCTGATAACCGAGATTCACGAGGTGGTCTCCAAGCCCGGCTTCCCTTATGGAAGATATGATTTCGCTGTCTGTCTTTCCAGTAAGCCTGATACGCAGCATCTTGTCGAAATCAGGATCAGACTGGCATTTTTCCGCAAGAGCCTGCCAGACGACTTCAGGGTTTCCGTCAGAGGCGAAAAGCCCGGTATGGGTGATGTTGAAATATCCGTCCGGTTCCACTACCTGATCGAAATCATCCTCGTCGAAACCATTGGTAATCAGTTCGACAGGCGTATCGGTCATGGTCTGGAAATCCTCCTGAACCAGCGGCGAAACCGCAACTACCACAGTGGCGTCGTCCAGCACCTGCTGCTCCAGGCGCTGATGCTTTTTCTTGGCCCAGCCACACAGACACAGATGCTTGAAGTAGAACATCCTGGTCCACGGGTCCCTGAAATCAGCCACCCACGGAAGTCCTGTGGAGGCAGCCAACTTCCTGGCAATCAGGTGCATTGACTGAGGAGGGCCGGTACTTACGATAGCGTCCACCGGATGTTCCTTCAGGTATTTCTTCAAGAAACGGACAGACGGCCTTACCCATGTCACGCGAGGATCCGGAATAAACAGATTGCCCCTCAGAAAAAGCATCAGCTTCTGCTTGAAAGTCTTTTCCTGATGGTTGATCGGATTCACCTCCTGTTTCGTGGCGTCATTGGCCTTTCCCGTCAGTTTCCGGTACAATGAATAGAATTCCGTGATGTGGCGTCTTATGATGACGGCGTCTTTCGGAACGTCCTCTTCCAAGCTCTTGTCAATGCTTGTCATCTCCGGGTTTTCCGGTGTGTAAATCACAGGCTGCCAGCCGAATTGCGGCAGATACTTGCTGAATTTCACCCACCTCTGGACGCCCGATCCTCCGGTCGGCGGCCAATAATATGTTATGATAAGTACTTTCTTCATATCGGTATAGTATCGGTGTAAAGTTAGGGATTATTTCGTAAATTTGCCTGATTCAACTAACTCTATTTCCGAGATGGCGAAGAAACAGGCGGAAGATACACCGCTTCTGAAACAATATTTTGCGGTCAAAGCGCAGCACCCTGAAGCGATACTGCTGTACAGGGTAGGAGATTTCTATGAAACATATTCTGATGATGCAGTCCTGGCAAGCAAGGTCCTGGGCCTTGTCCAGACCAGACGCTCCAACGGAGACAAGGGAACCGTGCCTATGGCCGGATTTCCGCATCACGCTATAGAACAATACCTTACGAAACTCATCCGCTCCGGTTACAAGGTGGCGGTCTGCGACCAGCTTGAGGACCCGAAACTCGTAGGCGGCAGGACACTTGTAAAGAGAGGAGTGACGGAGATGGTGACTCCCGGCATTGCCTTCGGCGAGAATATGCTCGACGGAAAGGAGCACAATTACCTCACGGGATTGACCTTCTCCAAAGACCAATGCGGAGCTGCCTTCCTGGACGTGTCCACCGGAACATTCCAAGTGGCTCAGGGCAGTGTGGAGTACATCGGTACTCTGATAGCCTCACTGTCGCCGAAAGAGATCGTGGTGCAGCGGGGCTATGAAAAAAAAGTGAAGGAACTCTACGGAGAGAATCTGTATGTGTCCACGCTGGACGAATGGGCGTTTGTCTATGATTCAGCCGTGGAGAAACTGAAGAGGCAGCTGAAAGTGGAATCCCTGAAGGGATATGCCATTGACACATATCCTCTCGGCATCTGCTCTGCAGGCGCTCTCGTGGTGTATCTGGAGCAGACGCAGCACACCGGATTGGCGAACATCTGCTCGATTTCCAGAATAGACGGCAGCAAGTTCGTATGGATGGACCGCTTCACTATCAGGAACTTGGAGATATTCGCGGCCTCATCGGGCGGAGAAGGAGTGGCACTCGTGGACGTCATTGACAAATGCTGTTCACCTATGGGCTCACGACTGTTGAGGGGGTGGCTGGCAATGCCTTCCGTAGATCTGAATGAACTGAACTCAAGGTATGACATAGTAAGTAGCTTCACCGGCAACAGGGAAAAGCTCACGGCGGTCCAGGAACATATCGGCAATATCGGAGATCTGGACAGGATGATGTCCAGGGCGGCTACAGGCAAGATTATGCCCCGGGAAGTGCTTCAGCTTTCGCGCGGACTGTCGCAGCTCGGCCCGATAAAGGAACTGTGCACCGGAGATTGCGCGCCATTGACAGAACTGGTCTCGTCGATAAGCGACTGCAATGCGCTTCACGAAGAAATCTCAAAGACATTGACCCCGGAAGCTGCGGCCGCGATAGGTAAGGGTGATGTGGTGGCCTCCGGAGTGAATGAGGAACTCGACCGGCTGAGGGAGATTTCCCGCGGCGGAAAGCAGTACCTGCTGAACATGCAGCAGAGAGAGACTGAACGCACCGGAATCTCCTCATTGAAAATAGGTTACAACAATGTCTTCGGCTACTACATCGAGGTCCGCAATGCCCATAAGGACAAGGTGCCGGAAGATTGGATCCGCAAGCAGACTCTTGTCAATGCAGAGAGATACATTACTCAGGAACTGAAGGACTACGAGCAGCAGATTCTGTCGGCTGAAGATAAGATATATGCTTTAGAATCAGCCATTTATGGTGCGTTGGTTTCCAAGATCCAGGAATCCATAAGAAGCATTCAGGCAAATTCCGCGATTGTGGCCAAACTCGATGTTCTTGCGGGTTTTGCTGAGCTGGCATTGGAAAACAGATACTGCCGTCCGGAAGTGAACTCCGGCCTGTCGCTCGAAATCAAGGCGGGTCGTCATCCGGTCATCGAAACGCTGATGAGACCTGGCGAGGAATATGTGCCGAATGACATAATGCTGGACAAGAAAAACCAGCAGATCATCATTCTGACGGGTCCGAACATGTCCGGAAAGTCAGCATTGCTGAGGCAGACGGCATTGATCGTGCTCCTGGCGCAGATCGGCTCATTCGTGCCGGCGGATTCCGCGAAATTCGGCTGGTTCGACAAGATTTTCACCCGCGTGGGCGCTTCGGACAATATCTCCAGAGGAGAATCCACGTTCATGGTGGAGATGCTGGAAACGTCAATGATTCTGCACAATCTCTCCGAGCGTTCGCTTGTGCTTCTCGATGAAATCGGAAGGGGCACATCCACGTATGACGGCATGTCCATAGCGAGGGCGATTGTGGAGTATATTCACGAATACGGAAAGGGGGCTAAGACGCTTTTCGCCACACATTATCATGAACTGAATGATCTGGAAAGCCTGTATTCCGGTGTCAAGAATTTCCATGTGGCAGTCAAGGAAATAGGAAAGGAGGTCATCTTCCTGCGTAAACTGAAGGAAGGCGGCACTGCCCACAGCTTCGGTATCCACGTGGCGAGAATGGCCGGAATGCCTAAGGAAGTGTTGGAGTCGGCAGAGAAAACATTGGCCGCGCTCGAGGCGTCAGGCGGTGATACGATAAGCAAACCTTCTCCGGACCAATGCGGGAAGATAATAAAGCCTTATAATACTAAAGAGGGCAGGGTGGAGAGCGACGGCTCCATCCAGCTGTCGTTGTTCCAGCTTGATGATCCTACATTGTCCTCAATCAGAGATACTTTGAAAGATGCTGATCTTAACAATATGACGCCTATGCAGGCTTTCGACATGTTGAGGGATATGAAGAAGGAACTTGGAATTTGATAAGCGATAATTATAACACCATTTAACACTATATTATGACATTGAAAACTTTTTTGGCGGCAGTATCATTGACATTGATCTCCCCTATGCTCGCCTTCAGTAATGACGGCTCTTATCAGGTGACTTCTCCGGACGGGCAACTTCGTGCGACGGTGGTGGTGTCTGACGTGATTACATATACGGTGGCGCGTGATGCCCAGGTGCTCATCGCTCCTTCCGAGATAAATATGACATTGTCCGACGGCATCGTGTTCGGAGTCAATGACAAGGTGAAGAAGGTCAGAAACACATCTGTGGACCAGGTCCTGCCGACGATTGCCTATAAGAAGGCCGAGGTTGTGGACCGTTACAATGAGATGACGCTCGAGTTCAAGGAGTTCTCTCTGGTTTTCCGTGCGTATGACGAGGGGGTGGCCTACAGGTTCGTGAGCAAACTGAAGTCAGGCAGCGATGTGGTCAGTGAGAAAGCGGAATTTGCGTTTGCGAAAGACTGGACGGCCTATATTCCGTATGTGCGCCAACATGTCCAGAGCCTGGAGATTCAGTTCTACAATTCGTTTGAGAATACTTATGCTGTTCATCCGCTTTCCGGGTGGAACAAGGAGCGTCTGGCATTTGCACCTGTTGCGGTGGCTGCTGACGGTGGCGTGAAGGTGCTGATTACAGAGGCGGACCTGATGAACTATCCGGGAATGTTCCTGTACAATGAAAAAGGCGGTTCCGCACTCTCCGGAAGATTTGCGGGCTATCCGAAAGAGGTGAAGCAGGGTGGACACAACAGGCTTCAGATGGAGGTGCAGTCGAGGGAGAACTATATCGCCAAGGCTTCTGCGGCTGATAAGTTCCCGTGGAGAGTAATCATGGTTACGGTCAATGATGCTGACCTTGCCGTGAATGACATGGTCTGGAAACTGTCCACTCCTCAGGACCCTGAGGTTGATTATTCTTGGGTCCGTCCGGGAAAAGTTGCCTGGGACTGGTGGAATGACTGGAATGTTTATGGTGTGGATTTCCGTGCCGGCATAAACAATGACACATATAAATATTACATTGACTTTGCCGCTGCAAACGGTATCGAGTATGTGATTTTGGATGAAGGTTGGGCTGTGAACCTGCAGGCGGACCTTATGCAGGTGATTTCTGAGATCGACCTTCCGATGCTGACGGAATATGCGAGAGAGCGTGGCGTGGGCCTGATTCTGTGGGCAGGATACTGGGCGTTCGACAGAGATATGGAGAATGTGTGCAAGCACTATTCCGAGATGGGAATCAAGGGCTTCAAGGTGGACTTTATGGACAGGGATGACCAGGTGATGGTGGATTTCCACAGGCGTGCTGCCGAGACTGCCGCCAAATATCATCTGATGGTGGATTTTCACGGAACGTACAAGCCGGCCGGCCTGAGCAGGACTTATCCGAATGTGGTGAATTTCGAGGGTGTGCACGGCCTCGAGCAGATGAAATGGAGCGAGCCTTCTGTGGATCAGGTGACCTATGATGTTACTGTTCCGTTTATCCGTATGGCTGCCGGCCCGATGGACTATACTCAGGGTGCGATGAGAAATGCCACGAAGGGCAATTATCGTCCGGTCAATACAGAGCCTATGAGCCAGGGCACCCGTTGCCGCCAATTGGCTGAGTATGTGGTGTTTGACTCGCCTCTCAATATGTTGTGCGACTCACCTTCAAATTATATGGTCGAGCCTCTGTGTACCAAGTTTATTGCAGAATGTCCTACGGTTTGGGACGAGTCGTTGGCTGTAAACGGCAAGATTGGGGAATATATTACATTGGCCCGCCGCAGCGGTGAAACCTGGTATGTCGGTTCATTGACCGGATGGCAGGCCCGCGAGCTGGTTCTGGACTTGAGCTTCCTCGGCGAGGGAGAGTGGACGATGGAGATTTTCCGCGACGGTGTCAATGCTGACAGGGCCGCGAGGGACTTCAAGCATGAACTTGTTCCTGTGCCGGCAGACCGTAAGGTGAAGATCAATATGGCTCCGGGCGGTGGCTGGACAGCCAAGATAACAAGATAGGAGCCTGTCGGATGGATACTAAGGAGATATTTCACAGAACTGAACTTCTTTTGGGAGAGGATGTCATGGGCGTCCTCTCCTCTGTGAAAGTGATCATATTCGGAGTCGGCGGAGTGGGCAGCTGGTGTGCGGAAGGACTTGTCAGAAGCGGAGTTACGCATCTGACCATCGTGGATTCGGACAAGGTGAGCGTTACCAATGTGAACAGGCAGCTTATGGCTACGGTCAGGACTGTCGGTCAGGTAAAGGTGGAGGCGCTCAAGGCCCGGCTTCTGGACATCAATCCTGATGCTGAAATTCAGGCCTTGCAGGCTGTGTACAATCAGGAGTCGGCCGATTCTTTCGACTTGGATTCGTTTGATTATGTGATAGATGCGATAGATTCGCTGAAGGACAAGGCATTGCTGATTCTGCGTGCTTCACAGAGCAGGGCCAAGTTCTTCTGTTCGCTTGGGGCAGCATTGAAAACAGACCCCCGGAGGGTGAAGGTGGCGGAGTTCTGGCAGGTGAGCGGCTGTCCGTTGGGCGCGGCTCTGCGGAAAAAGCTGAAGCGGGCCGGGACTTTCCCTGCGCACAAGTTCCTGTGTGTCTATGATGACGAGGTGCTGCCGAACAGGGGGCTCAATCGCGAATGTGAAGGGGATGACAGCATGTGGAATGTCACCAAAGCCCAGATAAACGGCACCACGGCGCATATTACCGCGATTTTCGGGATGACTCTGTCCGGACTCGTGGTGGATGACATATATAAGAATGTGTTGAAAAATGCCGCTCAGAATAATAACCAAAGCTAATTTGTATTAAATTTGCCGAGATATTGTAATAACTAATTTATATATTTTAATGACACCGGAACAACAGAAAAAATTCCAGTACTGGCAGTGGCGGACCATTATCGGTACAATGATAGGATATTCTATCTTCTATCTCGTAAGGAAAAACTTCTCATTCGCCATTCCGGGACTGACTGTTGAATATGGAATAACCAAAGCGACATTTGGAGCCATATTGGCTATAGCCAGTTTCATCTATGGCGTATCCAAGCTTATCAATGGATTTTTGGCGGACAGACTGAACGGAAGGTGGCATCTGGTCACCGGCTTGTCCGTGAGCGCGTTCGTGAACCTGATTTTCGGAGCCGGCGCCATGATCTGCGCTTATCTGACTGGAGTCAGCAACGGGACCGTGTTCGTCAATGCCCTTGTGCTCCTTTTCGCGATTCTGTATGTAATAAACAATGCTTTTCAGGGCTGCGGCTTTCCTCCGTGCAACCGACTCATAACTCACTGGGTTCCACCACAGGAACTCGCGACGAAGATGTCCATCTGGAACACCTCACACTCAGTCGGGGCCTTCATTGCAGCCGTCCTTTGCGGTTACATCATGGGCCACACCGGAACAGACATGAGCGCTGATCCGGAGATGCGTGCGAGAGTGATAGAAAATACCAGGAACATCACTGAAGGAATGGATCCTGCTGCCGCTCAGGCTTATGTGGACAATGCGTTGCTGAATATCGGCGCATGGCATTGGGCCTTCTGGATTCCGGCATTCATCGCCATCCTGGGTGTCATATTCATTATCGTGACATTGAGAGACACGCCTAAGTCCGTAGGTCTTCCTGAACTTGAAGGCACCACGACTGTTGAGGTGAAGAGCGAAGAGGAGAAGAAGGATTTCAGGCAGTTCATCATAAAGAAGGTGATTCTCAATCCTGTAATCTGGATTCTTTCACTGTCCGTGTTCTTCGTCTATGTGGTACGTCTTGCCGTTCTCGACTGGGGACCGTCATTCCTCCAGGAAAGCCGGGGCCTGTCTCCTGCATTGTCAGCGTGGACCGTGGCTATTTTCGAGGCATTCGGCGTGGTCGGAATGATCGTGGCCGGCGTCGTGTCAGACAAACTGTTCCACGGAAGGGCACAGAGGACCTGCGTGCTGTGTATGGTCGGCGTGATATTGTTCCTGATATTGTTCTGCGTGCTTCCGCAGGATACCAATCCGGTGATATTGATGATGGTATTGGCCTGCATCGGCTTCTTCCTCTATGGACCGCAGGCGCTTATCGGCGTGATTGCATCCAATCAGGTTACCAGAAGGGGAGCTTCTTCTGCCAATGGCATCATCGGTTTCGTGGCTTACTTGAGCCCTCTCGTCTCCGGTCTTGTTTTCGGCCACATCGCTGATACCAGCGGTTGGGAACTTGTGTTCAAGATAATGATTGTGGTGGCGTTCATCGGATTGCTGACGCTCCTCACTCTCTGGAACAAGAAGACAGACGGCTACAGCACTCCAGAATCAGAAAACTAATACATTAAATTATGGATTATAGAAAACAGCTTGACGAAGCCTTGGCAATGGCTAATGACACCAAGGTGTTTGAGTTCGGAAATGACGTATTGGGGCTTGCTCCGAAGTTGTTCCGCGAGAATTTCGGGGATAAACCGGCACTTGTGGTTGCTGACAAGAATACCTGGCGTGCAGCCGGAAAGGTAGTGACCGACTTCATCAAGGAGGCAGGCATCAAATGCGACACTTATATATTTGAAGAAGATGAATTCCATGCTGAGTTCGAGTTTGTGGACAGGGTGGACAAGATTCTGGATGCTTCAGATGCCATTCCTGTAGCTGTGGGCTCCGGCGTGCTCAATGACTTGTGCAAACTTGCCGCTTTCCATCACGAAAGGCCATATATGGTAGTGGCTACGGCTGCTTCCGTTGACGGGTTCGCTTCTTCAGGTGCGGTGGTGACCAAGGACGGTGCCAAGATCAATATCGAGACACACGCTCCTAAGGTTATCCTTGCGGACAATAAAGTGCTTGCTGCCGCTCCGAAGGAGATGACTGCTGCCGGTTACGGTGACCTTGCGGCGAAAGTGACTTCAGGTGCTGAGTGGATGATTGCCGACATGTTCGGCACAGAGCCTATCATTCCTGTGGCGTGGAATCTGGTCAATGATTCGCTCAACTCTATTCTTGCTGAGAATGAGAGGATTGCGGCCGGTGATCCTGAGGCGGTAGGTGATCTGTTCGTGGGGTTGACATTGACAGGACTGGCAATGCAGATAGCACATACAAGCCGTCCGGCTTCCTGCTCGGAACACCTTTACAGCCACTACTTGGATATGACTGAGTATCGCTACAAGGGCAAATTCCAGTCACATGGATTCCAGTGCGCGATGGGTACCGTCATCATGAGCGCCTGCTTCGACGAGTTCCTCAAGATGGATCTTTCCAAGCTCGATGTGGATGCCTGCGTAGCGGCTTGGCCTACACTTGAGCAGGAGCAGAAGAGAGCATTGGACATCTTCAAGGACTTCCCTGTTCCGCAGTTGGGATATACTGAAATCACCAAGAAGTACAATGATGCCGAGACAGTAAGGAAACAGCTCCAGACAGTCAAGGATAACTGGTTTGACCTTAAGGAACGTATTCAGAATCAGGTATATACCTATGACAAGATGGTAGCTCTCATGAAGAGCGTAGGTGCTCCGGTCGGACCGGAAAGTATCGGCCTGACTCGTGCGCAGGTAAGAAAGATGACGGATTTTGTCCAGCTTATGCGCTGGAGAATAAATCTCTTCGATTTGTGCAAACGTGCCCGTCTGTATGACGAGCTTATGGACAGAGTGTTCGTGAAAGGTGTCCTGAAGATGGACTAATTCCTCCTCTCACGATATACTCCTATTTCTGATATGCCCACAGTGCTTCCGGATCTGTAGATTCCGTCAGGCGCTGTGGCTTTTCTATGTTCGAGAATGTCTATCCTGATAGCGTCGGCATAGCTTTCAGCGAACCTGAGGATGCTCACCCTTCCGCTCTTCTTGATGTGTGCCTCCTTGTTGGATGATAAAATCTCCGCTCCCGTGACGTCTGCATTGACAGTGACAAACTCTTTCCACTGCCCGTCTTTACGGAAGCTGATGCTGTACTTTCGGATTTCAGAACCGTCTTCTTCGGTGATTACCAGCATGTTGAGAGGAACTTCCCTATCCAGGTAAGTCTCGATCCACGGCTGGTCAGGTCCGAGAGCATTGGCCACCCACGCGCTGCGGAAGTCGTCGTCATTCGCGAATTCTGAAATCTCCATATCGTAGCTCCAGCTGCTGTCGGATCTGCGGTGCTTGGCAATGTTGGAGGCTATTATCGGGGCTGCGCATTCCGAGAATCTCTCGTCGCCTCCGGTATAGTCCGCACTGATGGCCTTCGCCGCCTTCTTCGCCGCCCCAGGCTCCGCCTCGTTCCACGCTTTTCCTATCTGTTTCAATGCTTTAAGGGCATTGTCGTCTATCTGTCCGTCTCTGTTCGGAGCCACATTCAGGATGAAATTGCAATGTGCTTTTCCCATCGGGACAATGTTTCCGTTTACCAGGAAATCCGTGCTCTTGAGAGGGGCGGTCGGGAAAGACGTTTTCCAGAACCAGTTTTTCTGGAGAGGGTAGCAGGAGAGGGCAGGAAGCGCGTTGCTTGCCTTGTCGATTTTCTGTCCGGCGCCCTGTTCATAAGACTTGATGTCAGTGTAGAAGAGAGCGTCTGACGGATATTTAGCCGCGTTCAGATCCATTACCAGGCAGTTCGGCTGGATGGATTTGATCAATGTATAGATTTCCTCAAAAGGTATCTCGTCATAAGATATTCTGCTCCACGGGGCGTCCCATCCGTCTATAATCAGCGCCGTAATCGGGCCGTAGCCTGTGAGAAGTTCACGTAACTGGCTCTTTACCAGTTCTTTGTGCTCAGGTGTTATCCAGCCGGGACGAAGATGGGCGTGTGTGTCCAAGATGGAATAGTAAAGCATTACGTCCAGTCCTTCAGCCCTGAAGGCGTCCACGTATTCCTTCACGACATCTCTTTTCAGAGGGCTGCTCATGACTGAATAATCAGTCGTCCTGGTATTCCATATGCAGAAGCCGCTGTGGTGCTTGGTGGTAAGACATCCGTATGTCATCCCTGCTGACTTCGCGGCTTTGGCCCAGCTGCGGCAGTCGAGTTTGCCCGGATTGAACAGCTCCGGTGAAGCGTCCGGATCCGGCCAGTCTTCATTTACGAAAGTAGGCATGTTGAAATGGATGAACATACCGAAACGCAAATCCACGAATCTGCGCTGGAGTTCGTCTAAAGATTTGCCTGAAACCGGTGCAGAAACCGAAATAAATACACAGGTAAACAAGAAGATTGACGACAACAGGAATTTTTTCATTTGGCCTGATTTTTTTGAATATTTTCATAAATATATGCAATTTATTTACAAGTTGTATTATATTTGGATAAATACATTATGAAAAGTAACTGATTGGGGGATGTGAGCGCCTGAAACTGAAAGTCGATTTATGACTGAAGTGTTTGGAAATAGCATATTTATACTTAAATTCGCGGGATTGCTTGATGGTAAATGCAATGGAGTTGTCCCCCTCGGACAGCTCCAATCTTGCAGCGGATGCAAGCGGACAATTAACGAATTATCCGAAAACAATAATATGATACGAAACCTTGTTGCAACACTATTTGTTGCTGTCGGATTCGCAGTAGCGGTCCAGGCTCAGAACATCAAGGTATCCGGTACGATCACAGATTCAGCCGGTGAACCTATTGTCGGAGCGTCAATTATGATCGAAGGTACGAAGGATGGTACATTCTCAGATGTAGATGGAAACTACACGATGTCAGCCCCTTCCAATGCCGTTCTTCAAATTTCATCTATCGGTTTTCAGACGGCTGTTGTTCCGGTAGGCGGAAAAACAACAATCAATGTCACTCTTAAGGAAGACTCCGAAGTTATCGACGGAACTATCGTCGTGGCTTTCGGTACCGCGAAGAAAGATGCCTATACGGGATCTGCCACGGTAGTCAAGTCAGAGGACATCGCCAAATCACAGCAGTCCAACGTGGCTCAGTCATTGGCTGGTAAGGTTGCAGGTGTGCAGCTGACCAACACTTCAGGTCAGCCGGGCTCCAGCCCTTCTATCCGGATCCGCGGATTCAGCTCACTCAATGCAGGAAACGATCCTCTCTGGATTGTGGACGGTATGCCTTATTCTGGCGACTTGAGCAACCTGAACCCGAGCGATATCGAGTCAATGACGGTCTTGAAGGATGCCGCTTCCAATGCGCTGTACGGTGCACGAGGAGCGAACGGAGTCGTCATGATCACCACCAAGAAGGCGAAGTCTCAGGACGCGGTCGTCAATGTCGATGCCAAATGGGGTGTAAACTCCCGTGCGGTAAGAGATTACGAGTACATTACCGATCCTGCACAGTTCTATGAGACCCACTATAGAGCACTTTACAACTACTATGTGTCTGACGGCAACATGAGCGCGTTCGCCGCACATGCCAAGGCTAACCAGATTGTAGCTGGCTCATCAAATGACGGCGGTCTCGGTTACCAGATATTCAATGTCCCTAAGGGACAGGAGTTCATCGGTATCAATGGAAAGGTAAACCCGAATGCGACCATCGGACGTCGTCTGGTCTATATGGGTGAGGAATACTACATTACTCCGGACAACTGGACTGACGCTGCTTACCGTCATTCTCTCCGTCAGGAGTACAATGCGAGCATCTCCGGCTCCAATGACAAGATATCCGCTTATGCATCATTCGGTTATCTGAACAATCAGGGTATTGTCTATAACTCTGACATGGAGCGTTATACCGCACGTCTGAAGATGGACTATCAGGCGAAGTCATGGCTCCGTTTCGGCGCCAACGCCACATATTCGAACTTCAAGTACAACAGTATCAACGACAATGGAGAGAGCAACTCTTCAGGTAACGTCTTCGCATATACGACCACTGTAGGTCCTATCTATCCTCTTTATATCCGCGACGGAGAGGGCAACATCCTCTATGACCAGAACGGAAATGTGAGATATGACTTCGGTGAAGGCTCAAATGCCGGAATGGAGCGTTCATTGTTCCCTAACAGTAATGCGCTTGCAGAGTCCAAACTGAACAAGAGCTATGTCGAGGGCAATGCCTTCAACGGTACAAGTTACGCTGAGGTGACTTTCCTGAAAGACTTCAAGTTCACTTTCAATGCCGGTGTCTCTTTGGACGAATCCCGTACTACAGCTACCAAGAACCCTTGGTACGGACAGTTCGCCAGCCAGAAGGGTATCGTTTCCAAAGGCCACGTAAGGACATTCGACGTGAACCTCCAGCAGATTCTCAACTACACCAAGCAGCTCGATCGTCACAATATCAATGTCATGATCGGTCACGAGTCATACCAGTCCAAGTACTATGCTCTTTCTGCAACGAAGAGCAACATGCTGACTCAGGACAATGACGAGCTTGCAGGAGCCATCATTGACTCTCAGGGTGCAAACTCATCCAGAACCGAGTATTTCAATGAGGGATATTTCGCCCGTGCGATGTATGACCTTGACAACAAATACTTTGCATCTGCTTCCTTCCGTCGTGATGCATCATCACGCTTCCATCCTAAGCACCGTTGGGGTAACTTCTGGTCAGTCGGCGGAGCCTGGGTGATGAACAGGGAGAACTTCATGAGCAATACCTATAACTGGGTGGACATCCTGAAAGTGAAGGCTTCCATCGGTTCTCAGGGTAACGACAATATCGGAAACTTCCGTTACGTGGACACTTACTCCATCGAGAACTCCAACGGCAATGTATCAACAGTATTCAATGCCAAAGGTTCTGACAAGATCACCTGGGAGACCAACACCAACTTCAATGCCGGTGTGGAATTCGGTTTCTGGCAGGGCAAACTCTCCGGAGGCGCCGAATACTTCTACAGAAAGACTACTGACATGCTTCTCGCATTCCCGGTTGCTCCTTCAATGGGTTACTCTTCATACTATGCCAATGTCGGTGACATGAGAAACAGCGGTGTGGAACTCGAATTGAACTACACTCCTATTATGAACGACAACGTCCAGTGGAGCATCAACTTGAACCTCACTCATCTGAGGAACAAGATCACAATGCTTCCTGAGGAAAGAAAGAACAAGGAAGTTGAGGGTTATTCAGGATTCGTAAGCGGAAGCACATTCTTCGGTGAGGGCCTTCCGATGTACACCTTCTATATGAAGAAGTACGCAGGTGTGTCCGAGACAGGAAAATCTACCTGGTATATGGATGAGACTCAGGCAGACGGCTCCGTAAAGCGCGTTCCTACAGAGGATTACACCAAGGCATCTGACTATATCTGCGGAAATCCTATTCCTGACCTTTATGGCGGTTTCGGAACAGACATCAGTTTCTACGGATTTGACTTCAGCGTGGCATTCAACTACCAGATAGGCGGTAAGGCTATGGATTCAGGATATGCTTCGGCAATGTATTCTCCGGCCAACAAATCTACGGGTATGAACTGGCACAAGGATATTCTGAAAGCTTGGAGCAAGGACAACACCTCATCCAACATCCCTCGTCTCCAGTACGAAGACCAGAACCAGAACGCTTCATCAGACAGATTCTTGACGAACTCAAGCTATCTCAATCTTCAGACAGTCAATTTCGGATACACCCTTCCTGCAAGGATTACAAGGAAGGCTTACATTGAGAAACTCCGTTTCTATCTGTCATGCGAGAACCTGTGGTATTGGTCTGCAAGACGCGGATTCGATCCTAGATATTCTTATTCAGGAGCCACCACACAGGCCGGCTATTCTCCGGCAAGAACGATTTCCGGTGGCGTAAGTATTCAGTTCTAAAAGCTATTGTGGTATGAAAAACATATTTAAAATATCGACTCTTTCAGTCATTGCTGCAGTCGCTTTCAGCAGTTGTATCAAGGAGGCTCAGCTGACAGGCGGTGCAACAGAAGAACAGGTTACACTTGAGACATTGATTCAGGGTATTCCGGCAGCGCTTGTACAGGCAGGATCTACAGGATACGGTCTGGCTTGGGATTTCGCTTATCCTGCAATCCATCTCGCTACCGAGTCAATGACCGGTGACCTCGTCGTTCCGGGAAATACCGGTTATGACTGGTTCTCCCAGTGGGGAAGCAATATTGCTCTCGGCTCCGAGTATGCGGTAGGCGCTCTTCCATGGAACAACTTCTACAGTTGGATCATGAGTGCCAACAGCGTCATCAGACGTATCGGAAACGCTGATTTCTCCGCTCTGGATTCATCAGAAAAACAGTATCTCGGTTATGCTTATGCTTACAGGGCATTGTTCTATTTCGACCTTGTCCGTATGTATGAGTTCAAGAGAAACAAATATACAGAAGGTGAGGATGTCATCGGTCTCGGCGTTCCTATCGTGCTTCCTGAAACCACTGAGGCACAGGCCAAGAACAACCCGAGAGCCAAGGTTTCAGACATCTACGATACATTGATCTTCCCTGACCTCGAGAAAGCTGAAGAATTGCTTTCTTCATTCAAGGCAGCTGACAAATATACCATCAGCATCGCATTGATCTACGGTATGAAAGCGAGAGCTTACCTTGAGCGTGCCACTTCTCTCGAAGAGGACGGCGACAAAGTCAAGTCAGCCGAGTACTATGCTTCTGCAGCAACCTATGCCCGCAAGGCCATCGAGACAAGCGGTTGCACGCCTCTTACTCAGGACCAGTGGGAAGATCCTTCAAACGGATTCAACAACGCAAACTCCAACAATGCGTGGATCTGGGGACTTGCAATTCCAAGCGAGAGCGTTTCCAACCTCCTCTGCTTCACAGCTCACATGAGCACTGAGAATGCATGGAGTGCCTATGGTCACGATACTTGCCGCGCCATCAACAAGAACCTTTACAACAGTATCAGCGGTTCTGACTTCCGCAAGCACTCATGGCTTGATCCTGACAGGAACTACTACAACTACAAGAGTTGCAGAAAGGACGCCAAGGAGTACTTCGCGAAGCTCAAGAACTACAGCAACATCAAGTTCCGTCCTGCTCAGGGCGCTTACGAAGATTATATCACAGGTGGTGCCGCTGACCATTGTATGATGCGTGTTGAGGAGATGTACTTCATTGAGGCTGAGGCTAAAGCGCACGAGAAACTCTCTGAGGGCATCAGGCTGCTCAACGAATTCATGAACAACTACCGTATAGTAGGTGACAGAAAATATGACTGTTCTGCCAAAGCTTCAACTATGACAGGCTTCATCAATGAGCTTATTCTTCAGAAGAGAGTCGAGTTCTGGGGTGAGGGTATCATAATGTTCGACATGAAGCGTCTCAACATTTCTTCCAAGAGAGGATATACCGGAACAAATGCTCCGGCCTCATATAGAATCAACTGCGAAGGCAGGGCTCCATATTGGAACTTCGTGATTGGACGTAACGAGATGCAGAACAACCCTGCGGTAGCCAATCAGAACAATCCGGATCCGTCACAGGTTGTGCCACTTTGGAAATAGAACCGGGTAATTAACTCATAATCAATGAATGATATGAAAACAATCAAACATATACTGCTTCTGACATTTGCTGCATTTGCATTGACGAACTGCGCAGACGAGGCTTCGTATGTTCCTGGCGAAAAAGAGAATCCGGACAATTTCGGAGTATATTTCCCGGAGCAGACTGTTTCCACAACTGTGGAAGTGGATCCGAAGGCTGAAACTAAAGTTACATTCAAGGTTGCCAGAAAGAGAACAGATGAGGCCATCATCGTTCCGTTCAATGTGGATTCCGAGAACAAGGATGTCTTCACGATATCTCCGATTGCCTTCAAGCAGGGCGCAGCCGAAACAAATGTGACAGTGAAATTCGACAAGGCTGAAGTCGGAACTACATACAAATGTACCATCAGCATTGACGATCCTGAATATGTTTCTCTCTATGGAACGAGCGCTACGAGTCTTTCATTCTCGGTGGTACGCGCCGGTTGGGAACTTGTAAAAGGCCCTAATGGTGAGACAAAAGGCAAATGGAGAGATGACATCATCGTAGGTCTCTACAGCATCCAGTCAGCCACATTCAATCCTAATCCGGAACTGGATGTGGAGATTTACGAGCGCTCTGACGTCAAAGGTCTGTACAGGATGAAGGTTTACGGCGGCACCAATTTCATCAGGAGTTTTACCGGCGGAAACTACTCTTATGCTGAGGACAAGGACGTCTGGACTACTGTCAATGCGAGCGATCCTGACAAGGTATATCTTCCTCTTCAGACTGCCGGCGTGACATTCAACTCAGGCGACGGCGAGGTTTCATTCGGTTCTTACGTTCCGGAAAACTTCTCTCTGGACGAGAGTGCTGCACAGTATGGTACAATGAAGGATGGCGTCATCGAGTTCCCTGTACAGGGCATCATGATCACCATCGCTACACTTGACGGTTATGCTTACGCAAACATGAACGGTCTTACACGTATTCTTATGCCGGGCGTCACTGTTCCTGACTATACGGTATCGCTTTCCAAGGAAGAGTGCAAGGACGGTGTAGTGGATGTTACCGCAACTCTTTCTTCTGATGTGAAGAAATTCAAATATTCAGTACGCGAAGGTGCCATCGATGAGGGAGCAGCCAGCCTCCTCGCTCAGGAACTGGATCAGGCCGGCACATTCGACGGAGAAATTACTGAGACCTCTACATTGCACCTGACCTGCAAGGAAACAGGCAAATACACTCTTGTAGGCTGTGTTTATGATGCGGCCGGCACAATGCAGGGTTATGCTTCCGTTGCATTCGGTTATGTTGCCAAAGGTGAAGAGAAGCCGGTTATCCTGACTTATGGTCTCGAGGCTACAAACGAGTTCGCCGGAGAAGGAATCAATCCTGACAACTCTGCCAAGTTCTATGCTTATGGCCAGGATATCGAGTCCCTCACTTACGGATTCTACAAGTCAAAATATCTCGTTGGCAAGAAACTCGAAGACGTCCTCAAGGATTCAGGCAAGGCATTCACTTCAGAGGAACTTGAAAAAGTGAACGGCAAGGGCTTCAGCTCGATGATCAAGGGTCTGAACGGTGATTGCCAGTACACTATGGTCATCATGGCCAACAACGGTTATGTCACATCGATTACCACCAAGGATTATCACACCACAGGTGTTTACAATCCGGGTATGGACACCTATGACTATGAGGACTTCCTTGAGCAGCAGCCTTCAAAAGAGGAACTTATCAAGGATTGGAATTACTACGCTATGGACTTGACCGTAGAGGATGAGACTCTTACCAGATATGCACGTGGTACCGTTTCCATCAGACAGAGCACTGAGACGGAGTATGATTTCGATATCGAAGGCCTTGCAGGTGTCAAGTTCGAAAAGGGAGGAGTTTGGAAAGGAAGTTACATTCCTGAAATCGAGGAATTGTCCAAATATAAGGGTGCGTTCGTTCTGATTGCTCCTAAGAATGAAGATTTCGCAACTTACGAAGGCACAGAAATGTTTACCGGCTTCATACCTATTGAGGAAATATCCAAAGGAGCTATATATTTTGGTCCCGGAATGTATTTCGGTGAAGTAGCTGACGGATATCTCTATGGCGTTCCTGCAAGAGATGCCATAGAACAAAAACTCACATTCAGATATCTCTACACAGGTTCATCTACTACTGCCGTAAGTGCTATGACAGAGATGATGCTTGTGGATCCTGCCAAGGACAAGGGCGGTATTCCTGACCTTCCTAAGAGCAAGATTTCTGAGATAAGAAAGCAGGCAAAAGAGGTATTCGCCCGTCGCAATTATGTGGAGATTCCTGAATTGGCATCTGCACAGCAGAAGACCAAATATGTCAGAAACCTTGCTGCGGATATGACTCCGGTAGCCGTTCCTGTCGCAAAGCACGCTGAAGCGAATATTAAAGTGGAAAGCGGCATTGCTTCGAAGGCTCCTTCGCGTGGCGGCTTTATATTGAACGGACTTTATAGATAATGAATAACAAGTTTAGAATATGAACATCAACAAGATATTTTCCATCGGTTTGGCTGCCATCGCATTGGCGGCCTGTACCGCGGAGCCGCTGAGAAATCCTGATATGGACAAGCAGGCAAATCTTCCCGGTGCTCCAAAAGATGTGGAGGATGGCGTGGTCATCGTCAAGTTCTCTGCTGCCGCCCTCCCTTCCGTAGAGGCTGCCGCTGAGAAATTCATGGCGACCAAGTCTTCTGAAATGCCAACTTCCGGTATTCCTTCAGTAGATGAAATCTTCGAGAGAATCAATGTTACCGGTCTTGTGCGCGTATTCCCTTCTGACAAGGCCCATGAGGCGGCTACCAAGGCTGCCGGCTTGGACAGATGGTATGAGGTGCACTTCGACAAGTCACAGGACCTCGCCGAGGCATCACGTCTTCTTTCATCTGTTTCTGAGATTTCCAAGACTCAGTACTCCAACAAGATGTACAAGGCTGACGCCACCAACAAGATCGTGCCTTTCACAGCTCAGGCTGCAAGACCGTTCGTGAAGTCAGAGTTCAATGACCCTGACCTCTTCTGGCAGTGGGGCCTCATCAACAATGCTGACCAGGCTATCGCCACCAAGGCTGTCGCAGGAATGGATATCAATGTCGCTGATGCATGGAAACTTACAGCCGGCGACCCGAGAGTCGTGGTAGCAGTGCTTGACGAAGGTGTGAAGTACACCCATCCTGACCTTGCCGCAAACATGTGGACCAACCCTAAGGAGTCCGAGAACGGCAATGACGATGACGGAAACGGATATGTAGATGATATTCACGGATATAATTTCGTAGAAAACGGCCCTATCACTTGGGACAAGGCAGTTATCGGTATTGACGGCAGCAACAATGGAGACAGCGGTCACGGAACACACGTTGCCGGTACGATTGCAGCCGTGAACAACAACGGTATCGGTGTTGCCGGTGTAGCCGGCGGTTCAGGCAAGAATGACGGCGTGAGACTTATGTCCTGCCAGATATTCTCAGGCGGAAAATCCGCTGCCGACGCTGCTACGGCGCGTGCGGTGAAATATGCAGCCGACAACGGAGCCTGCATCATCCAGTGCTCATATGGTTATTCGAGTGCAAGTGGCGGATCCACTATGACCACTGACAAGAGATTCAAGGAGTTCTCTCCGCTGCTTGTCGAGGCATTGGAGTACTTCTACAAGTCCAAGAACTGCGAAGCTCTTGACGGCGGTATCGCAATTTATGCAGCAGGAAACGACGGCAAACTTGTTTCTTCATATCCTGGAGCATACAGCAAGAATATCTCAGTTACCGCTATCGGTCCTGACGGTCTTCCTGCAGCATACACCAACTATGGTCCTGGATGCAACATCGCCGCTCCTGGTGGAGAGGTGAGCGGATTCTCCGGTGGCGCCAAGGCCGGCATCCTTTCCACAGTCTGCTCGGAACTTCCAGACACTCAGGATGCTGACTACGCATTCCTTCAGGGAACTTCAATGGCTTGCCCTCATGTTTCAGGTGTGGCTGCACTCGGTCTTTCTTACGCATTGAAAATCGGCAAGAAGTTCACCCGCGACGAATATATCGCCATGATGCTTACTTCTGTCAATGATATCGAGTCCGCATTCGAGGGAACGAAGCAGACCCAGGGCAAGATCAATCTTGAGAACTACAAGTATGGCAAGATGGGCACAGGTCTCATTGACACATACCAGCTCTTCATGCAGATTGAGGGTACACCTTGCCTGGTGATTCCTGTAGGCACATTGGAAACCATCACTCTCGACAAGCATTTCGGCGGCTCAGCCAAGACTCTGACTTATGACAAGGACGTTGTCATTTCATCTGAAGACAAGGCCAAGCTCGGCGTAGAGATGCTGAGAATGTACAACGGCCAGCTTATGATCAAGTGTGCCAAGACAGGTACCTGCAATGTTACCGTTTCTGCAATCGCAGGCGGCAGCACAGTAGGTTCTGATACAGGCGCAGGCGGAATGAGGATTTCCAAGAAATTTGCGGTTGTCGTTCGTGACCACTGCGCATCAAACGGCGGATGGCTTTAAATCCAAGAAGAAGTATGAAAAGATTTTTGACAATGATAATGGCCGTTGCAATGCTTCTTGGCGTTGCAGGCTGCGAGAAAGACAGTCCTGTTGTTAAATCAGGCCTTTCAGGCGAATGGAAACTTGTTTCCTGGAACAACACCACTCCGCAGGCGTTCGATATCTATATGGAGTTTTTCTCTGACGGAAAATTCAACCTGTATCAGAAGCTTGCCACATCTACTTACCGCCACCTCACCGGCACATTCGACAGCAAGGGTGATGTGCTTACCGGCAAGTATGATGACGGTGCTGACTTCGCTGACAAATACAGCATTGCTCTGGAAGGTGATGTGCTGACATTGACAAGCACGACAAATCCTGCGTCAGTATCAGTCTATAAGAGGACAACGATTCCTGACGAAGTGAGAAACTCACCTCAGACCAAGGCATCTGCAGAAGAGACAGTCCGCCCGTTGTAATACCCGCGGCTGATATATAGAAAAGGAGGATGGCATTTACCACCCTCCTTTTTTTCGGTCTGTTACTATTCCGGCTTTTACGCAGGAACAGTGCCGTAACATCTACTGCTTGGAAATGTTCTCACGCATATCGGTATCGGCCTGGATATTCTTCATCTTGTAGTAATCCATTACTCCGAGATTGCCGTTGCGGAATGCCTCAGCCATTGCCAGCGGCACCTGAGCCTCAGCTTCAATCACCTTTGCGCGGGCTTCCTGAGCCTTGGCCTTCATTTCCTGCTCCAGTGCCACAGCCATTGCCCTGCGCTCCTCTGCGCGAGCCTGGGCGATATTCTTGTCAGCATCTGCCTGGTCCATCTGCAGCACGGCACCTATGTTCTTTCCTATGTCAATGTCTGCGATGTCGATGGACAGAATCTCAAATGCAGTACCTGCATCCAGACCTTTTGCAAGAACGACCTTGGAGATGGACTCCGGTTTCTCCAATACTTCAGCATGGCTTTCTGCAGAACCGATGGATGAAACGATGCCTTCACCTACTCTCGCCAACACGGTCTCCTCACCTGCACCGCCCACAAGCTGATTGATATTGGCGCGCACAGTCACTCTTGCCTTGCAGATAAGCTGGATACCATTCTTGGCCACAGCTGTAACCGGAGGGGTATTGATGACCTTAGGGTTGACGGACATCTGCACAGCCTCGAAAACGTCACGGCCTGCGAGGTCGATACCGGCAGCGGTCTTGAAGTCGAGCGGAATATTGGCCTTGTCTGCTGAGATAAGTGCATTGACCACCTTCACCACATTTCCTTTGGCGAGATAATGGGCCTCAAGTTCGTTGGATCTGAGCTTCAGGCCGGCCTTGGTACCGGTAATCATCGCGATTACGATGGTGTTGGGATTTACGCCTCTCCATCTCATGAGAACAAGCTGGATCAGAGGAATATGAACTCCGGACAGGATAGCCTGGAACCACAGTGTTACAGGGAAGAACCAGAGCAGTACGATCAGGGCGACGAATATGATGCCGGCCCAGATAATCAGTGGAATTGCCATAATTCAGGGTTTATTTAGTTTTGTGAATATGCTTCAGTTTATTTGCGTTTGCTCAGAACGCCTCATCGGGCATGATGACTTTCACGTATATCTTGTTGTTCTCGATGTGGACGACCTCCACAGGAGTTCCTGCGTCGATCATTCCCTCGAATGCGGTAACTTCATAATTCTTGTTCCCGATTCTCGCGGTCCCCATCGGACAGAGCCTCGTGACAGTCTTGCCCTTGTCGCCGACGCATGCCTTTTCCTCGCTTTCAGCATTGTCAATGACAGTGCTCAGTTCAAGTTTCTTCCAAGTCTTCGCGCGGAAAGCATAGCATAGCAGCACCGTCAGAAGTACGACATTGACAATGGTGACAACTGCTCCGGTCAGCGGGCTCATATAGGCGAATGCGTACCAGCAGGAGCCGCACAATGACAGCACGCCCAGGAATCCGGCGATCCCTATGCCCGGAATCAGAAAAATCTCGGCCAGAATAAGGATGATCCCTGCTAAAACCAATGTTATTATAAGTCCCATACTCAATGAGTTAGTGTTATGTATCCAAATATATGAATATTATTCGGCTTTGGAAAGGCCTGCCGACTCAATTCTCAAGTTGGAAAGACCTGCTTTCTTCAATGCTTCCGTAACGCTGTCCGCTTCCTGCCTACTGTCGTAAGGACCGAGAATATATGAGATCATTCCGCCTTCAGTCGTCTTGGACATGTCCGAGTCAGTAGATGCCTTGATGGTCGCTATCTCGTTTTCGTTCAATGAATTGCCGTCGATAGGGAATACTCTGATCTGGAACAGCTCGTGAATGTTCTTCTCTATGGCCCTGGCCTTCTGGACAGTAATCGGCTTGCAGTCAAGGAATGCCACGATGATGGCACTGCGGAAGCCTGCACGTTTCACCTTGTTCAGGTTTGCCAAAACATCCTTGTACGTGTGGAACAGTCCCACTGAGTAGATTCTGCGGCCGTTCGAGCCGGGTCTTTCAAATACGGGACTGAGACCTTTTATCTGTTTTACGGTAGCCTTGGACATCATTGAGAAAAGCTGGATCTGGTAGTACAGCCCCTGAGGAATGGTATTGTCCTCAGCGAAGCGTCCCTGCTCGAGTATCTGGAAAGTGTAGTCGAACGAAGGCGCCGGCTTTTCCATGTCCAACCGGATCCGCGCCCCCGGACTCTTCTTGGAGAAAGTGTAGCCCGCATCAGCCCCGACCAGCTCCCTGTCGGCTTCCCTGTGAATCTTTTCCGGGTCAATGACAATGCCGCTCTGAAGGAACTCCAGCTCTATTTTCTGCAATTCCCGTGATGCTCTTGCCAATGAATCCTGTAATTTCGGAAGCATCGCCTCCTTGCTCAGGATAGATGCGGCAAGCCTGCTCCTTTCCTCACCTGAAGTTTCCGAAAGCCAGCTCCTGTCCCTGTCCAGATCGGTGCTGAACTTGTAGATGGAATCGCGTAACGACCTGACAGTCAGCATCTGCTCGGAATATCTGCTCATATCTGCATTGTTCTGACCGTTCTCGTCGGTGGTGGCAGAGTGGTTGTCTATGCGTGTCGGGTCATTGTCCGGTGCCAGACTGCATAGCTTTTTCAGTTCGTCAGGGTCGTTGATTTCCTTTCTTACCGGCATGCTGTCGAATTCCAGGACGTAGATGTCCACGGAATCAGCCGGGCATTCCCTGTTTGAGGCGAACATCGAGTATTTGCCGTCCGCCGTATTTATATAGAGGAAATCATCGTATGGTGAGGAGTATGGGAAACCCATATTGACAGGTACTCCCCAGTCATTAAGGTCTTTATCCCATGTGGACACGTAAAGATCGTAACCGCCCATTCCGTACAGGCCCTTGGATGCGAAAAACAACTGCTTTCCGTCAGGCGATATCATCGGATAGATTTCATCGGAAGAGGAGGTCAGTTGTTCATTGACAAGTTCCGGGACAGTCCATAGAGAGTCGCCCAATGCCGTTCTGTAAATGTTTCTGATGCCGTCGGAGTCTTTTCCGGACCAGTAGATCTGCTTCACGTCGTCCGGAATGTAGATGGCCTTCGCAAACGGATCATTGGCAGTGGAATCCAGCTGGTTCGGCGTTATTCTCCAGCTCCTGTCCTGCAGCGGGTAATAAAGGAAGAAATCCTTCAGCGAAAACCGCTCTTTGGCTACGGGAACAGGGTTGCTGCAGAACCCGGTCATATTGCTTCCGTTCTGGGCGGGAACCATCATCTCGTCCAGCCTGACGGCATCAGCAGAATCCGCCGCCTCTTTTGCATTCTGGAGCAGTTCGACTGCGGCATTGAACCTATAGGCTTTTGTCAATGAATCAGCAGATTCCTTGAGTCTGCTGAAATCGACCTTGCGTGGATGTACAGTCAATGAATCCGCCATTTCTTTTCCCATCGCGGGGATGCTGGCGGCCATTGACGACAATATCAAAATATAGTACGTTATCTTTCTCATAATCCGATACTGCAAAAATAAGAAATTACTTGCAGAAAGTTTCTTTCTACGAAAAAATTAGATAAATTTGCACTCTATTGTCTATTGTGACAGATTGGAAACTAATATAATTTAAAAATATCAATCAAATGCAAAGTAAAGGTGCAATCAAATTCGTGGCGGTTCTGCTCGCTATCGCGTGCATCTGGCAGCTGTCATTCTCTCTTGTGACATCTATTCAGGAGGGAAAGGCGGAGGCTTACGCGCAGAAAGCTGTAGAAACTTTCAAGCAGTCATCAGAATACGCCAATGTCCCTGATGTGGACAAGGCCTTTTACCTTGATTCTCTCGCAAAGAATGAGAACCGCAGGTACATTGACTCCATTTCGAGTGAAAAGGTCTATTTCGGATACACTTACAAAGATGTAAAAGCTAAAGAGATCAACCTCGGTCTTGACCTTAAGGGCGGTATGAACGTCATGCTTCAGGTTCAGCTTGAAGACTTGGTAAGTGCACTTGCCGGAGAAAACAAGACTCCTGAGTTTACAAAAGCCATCTCTCTTGCAAGAGAGCGCAGCGTGAACTCACCGGATGATTTCATCACATTGTTCGCTCAGGCTTGGAAAGAGGTTTCTAACGGACAGAGGCTCGCTCAGGTGTTCGGCACCTACGATCTCGCTTCCAGGATCGGCCCTCAGTCTTCTGATGAGGAAGTTCTCAAGGTGATCAGGGAGAATGCAGAGAGTGCAGTAGCGAACTCATACAATGTCCTCCGTAACCGTATCGACCGTTTCGGTGTTACACAGCCTTCCATCCAGCAGCTCGGAAACACAGGACGTATCCTCGTCGAGCTTCCTGGCGTAAAGGAGCCGGAGCGTGTGAGAAAGCTGCTCCAGGGAACTGCTTCCCTCGAGTTCTGGCCTACATTTGACAATGCTGACATCGCTCCATATCTTCAGGAGGCTGATGCTGCTCTCGCTGCTACAGTTGAGCCTGATTCAGCGCTTGTTGCAGAAGCTGATGTGAAAGAGGCTGTCTCAGACTCTTCTTCAGTGCTCAGTGATGAGGTAAATGCTTCAGCATCTGATGAGAAAGCTCTTGCAGAATATAGAAAGGCACATCCTCTCTTCGCTGTTCTCCAGCCATCAGGCTTCAGAAGTGGCGCCTGCATCGGTTTCGCAAACGGTAGCGATACAGCTAAAGTAAACAGACTTCTCAATCAGCCTGAGGTCAAGGGTATTTTCCCTCCTGAGTTCAGGCCAGTATGGTCAGTCAAGCCTTCAACCTATGTAAAGGGCGGAAACATCTTCGAACTCGTGGCTATCAAGGTTGCTACAAGAGACGGAAAGGCTCCTCTTGACGGTGGCGCAGTTACCGACGCCCGTGTATCTTACAACGGACAGGGTGTAAACAAAGGTAACCCTTCAGTGTCAATGACAATGAACGCAGAGGGCGCTTCCATCTGGGCTCGTCTTACCAAGGACAACGTAGGACATCAGATCGCCATCGTGCTCGATGACCTCGTATATTCTTACCCTAACGTGAACAGCGCCATTACAGGCGGCAGCTCAGAGATTACGGGTAACTTCGACGTTGAAGAGGCAACCGACCTTGCAAACGTGCTCAATTCCGGTAAACTTCCGGCACCTGCAAAGATTATCCAGGAGCAGGTAGTAGGTCCTACACTCGGTTCTGAGTCCATCAAAGCTGGTCTCATCTCATTCGTCATCGCCTTCCTGCTGGTGCTTGTCTATATGATATTCTTCTATAGCGGTGCAGGTTTCGTGGCTGATATCGCCCTTCTGTGCAACGTTCTTCTCCTCTTCGGTACATTGGTATCATTCGGAGCAGTGCTTACGTTGCCTGGTATTGCCGGTCTCGTATTGACAATGGGTATGGCGGTCGATGCCAACGTGATTATCTACGAGCGTGTGAAAGAGGAACTTGCAGCCGGCAAGGGTCTGTCCAAGGCTATCGCTGACGGTTATTCAAATGCATACTCTGCAATTATCGACGGTCAGGTTACCACACTCCTTACCGGTATCGTGCTCTTCATCTTCGGTTCAGGTCCTGTACAGGGCTTTGCTACCACTCTTATCATCGGTATCATCACTTCTGTTGTGACATCTATCTTCATCACCAGAATCATATTCGACGACAGAGTTTCCAAGGGCAAGAACGTAAGTTTCGAGAATAACCTTACCAAGGACTTCCTCAAGCACACCAATGTCAATTTCATCGACAAGAAGAAATACTCTTATCTCTTCTCAGGAATCCTCATTGTAATCGCTATCGCATCTATCAGCTTCAAGGGCTTTACCTATGGTGTTGACTTCACCGGTGGCCGTACCTATGTGGTAAGATTCGATACTCCTGTTACTGCTGAGCAGGTCCGCAGCGCCGCTGAGAACGAGTTCGGCGAGACTGTCGAGGTTAAGCAGTTCGGTGGTGAGAGCCAGATGAAGATCACTACCAAGTACAAGGTTGATCAGGAATCTACAGATGTTGATGCTGAGATTGAAGGCAAGCTGTACAATGCTCTCAAAGGTTTCTTTGCAGAGAAGGATATGACTCTCGGTGAGTTCACATCTACATTGGACAACCCTAACGGTATCATCTCTTCTGACAAGGTCGGTCCTACTATCGCAAACGACATGAAGCGTTCAGCTATCTTCGCAGTGCTCATCGCATTGTTCGTTATCTTCGCTTATATCGCTGTCCGTTTCAATGGCTGGACATGGGGACTCGGTGGTGTCCTTTCACTCGCCCATACGGCGATTATCGTGATCGGATTCTTCTCATTGTTCTCCGGAATTCTTCCGTTCAACCTGGACGTTGACCAGACCTTTATCGCGGCTATCCTGACCATCATCGGATACGCAATCAACGATAACGTGGTTATCTTCGACCGTATTCGTGAGTTCAAGGTGCTGCACCCTAAGACTGATTTCAAGACCAATGCGAATATCGCGCTCAACAGCACGCTCACCAGAACTATCAATACGTCAGTATCTACTCTCGTGACAATGCTTGCTATCGCAATCTTCGGCGGCGAGTCTATCCGTGGTCTTTCCGTAGCCCTGATACTCGGTATCTGCTTCGGTACTTACGCTTCCATCTTCATCGGTACACCTATTATGTATGATGCATACGTATGGAACGAGAAGAGAAAAGCTGCTAAGGCTGCCAAGAAGTAATTGATTACATAACATGGCGGTCTTCTGACTGCCGAAACATAGAATGAGACCGTCCCTTTCGGGGCGGTCTCATTCATTGTATAGGGCAGCACGGGTGCAGATTGTGGGGTTTTGCCCCCGTCGAGCTTCATTGATGTTGTTGGCCGAACTGCGGCAAGAGCCCGCTCTGCTCAGGGTGCT